>JAEIGA010001065.1_pt1 | contig 41610 bp, 43 predicted proteins | sample 9270691 | NCBI WGS metagenome assembly JAEIGA01 (sample SAMN17057246, study PRJNA624740) | gut metagenome | biome: biome; isolation source: fecal sample | host: Bos grunniens | place: China: Xizang | collected 2019 | reverse complement strand
TTCCCGGTGGAGTACACAATCAATGGGAGGAAATAATGAAAGTAATTAAGATTGATTTACCAAGTGAACTCAAGGAGCTTGAGGTTCACATATTTGCCGATGAGCATATCGGTGATGAGCATTGCGATATGAAGAGGTTGCTTGAGCGTATAGAGTACGTCAAGAACACGGAGAATGCCTACTGTATTCTCAATGGTGACATCCTTGACAATGCGACCAAGACGAGCATAGGAGACACCTACACACAGGAATTCAATCCTATGGAGCAGTTGCAGAAGGGTGTGGAGCTATTCTCTCCCATTAAGGATAAGATTCTCTGCATCACTCACGGAAACCACGAGAACCGCACATACAAGAAGGAAGGCATCAACCTCTCCGCTCTGATTGCAGCTCAACTTGGCTTACAGGACATATACACTCCGACCTCTGCGGTGCTGTTTGTAAGGTTCGGTCAAGGCTCAAGCCACATTCACGGACGGAAGATATGCTACACCGTTTATACCCTTCACGGAAGCGGTGGAGGTCGCAAGGAGGGTGCAAAGGCGATCAGACTTGCGGATATGGCTTCTATCATCGATGCGGACATCTACATACACTCTCATACTCACCTCCCTATGATAATGAAACAGGCATACCACAGGATAGACGTGACAAGCAGTACAGTTGCACTTGTGGACAAGCTCTTCGTCAATACCGCAGCCAACCTCAATTACGGAGGATATGGTGAGGCAGGAGAATTCAAGCCTTCAAGTAAAGAGACACCTGTTATTTACTTGTGTGGCACGAAGAAGAAATTTACGGCAAAGCTGTGAGGAGGGCAGACAATGAGCAAAGAGAAGCAGATTGATATTATCATAGACCTCTTGACAGAGTTTGACGAGATGGGGTTTGCTCCCACCGTGCCGTGCCCTGATTCCGAGGCTTATGCGATAAAATGGCGTGATGAGGTGACGAGAGCATTGATAGGCTACCGCAAGCAGAGCGAGTGGATAAGCGTTGAGGAGAGGTTGCCTGAAGATACTCTACCCACCGATTATAAACACAAAACAATAAAGGTCTTGGTGGCAATTAAAGCAAAAAACGGTGTTTCCATAAGAACGCAGAAAAGATTTTTGGATTACATCTATGAAGATGACGAAAGGACAGCTTTTTGGACTTGGAGATTTTCGGCAGGGGATGTCACCCATTGGATGCCTCTTCCCGAAGCTCCGAAGATGAAAGGCGGTGCGGAATGATAGTTATAAAAAGAAATATGAATGCCGAGGAAGTAGTTGAAACGGCAAACAACAACATCAACGAATACCTTCCGCATTGTCAAGCGAGTTTTAATTCCGATGGAAATATCACATTGAGGAACTATGACCGCAGTGACAAGAATAAAGACGAGATAATTATATTATCCGACAGCGAAACAAATGCTTTATTTGCTTTATTCAGTAAGATAGGGCAGAAGCACAAAAACTATGATTTGCCATTTTAGAAAGGCGGTGAGTGATATGGACGAATATATCAAGAGAGAAGATGCATTAGAGGCTATAAAGGCTCTTCATAACATCTGCGGTTGTGCAGCCATTGACCGTGACGATGCGGAAAATGCCATTATGGATTGCCCCACCGCAGATGTTGCACCAAAGAGCGAGGTTGCGAGGGAGATTTTCGCGAGGGTTAGAAAAGCCTTTTATGATGTGTCCTCTGTGACTCACAACGAATTAACAAAGGCAATACGAGACGATGATCAATACCAAATTGATTTGGTGTCAGGAATAGATCACGTGTTAAGAGCTGTGAGAGGTATTATTGAGGAATTTGCAAAGGAATACACGAAAGGCGGTGAGTGATATGGCACGATGTAAAGATTGTATTCACTATGATGTGTGTGCTAAAGAAGGTCGTATGGTGCAAATAGATGAACATACTTGGGACTATTACAACGAAATAGACAATGTTGAGCATTTCTGCGACAACTATGTACCAAAAAGCGTTGTACACGATGACCACCATAAGCAAGTCGCTTGTTACACACTCGGATGTCGAGAGGGTGACAAGATAAAGCGAGAGGTTGCGAGGGAGATATTTGAGGAGATTGAGAAATCCTTTATTAAATATTATGACGAGATTGTTACTTATAGCAGCCTAATTTTACCATACCATACCAGACAAGCGGCAGGTTTTGCGCTAAATGAGATGTTTACCAAAATTGCCGAACTCAAAAAGAAATACACGGAGGGATGTGGCGATGAAGAGTAACATCCACAAGAAAGCTACCTTTGAGGACAAATTCTCTCGCAGATATGCCTGTTGGAAGAAAAACAACAACAAGGCTTGGAGGCGAGTAAAGAAACGCAACCAGAGGCAGTACAGAAGAATCATCAAGGAGGATCAGAACAATGAAAATTAAAGTAAAACTTGATGAAGGAGCATTTGCTCCCGAATCGGCACATACAGCAGATGCAGGATACGATCTGCGTACACCTATAGACTTCCGAGTCCCGGTGGGAGAATATGCCATCGTTGACACAGGAGTTCACATTCAGATTCCCGAAGGCTATGTGGGATTCCTCAAGAGCAAGAGTGGTCTCAACGTGAAGAGCCATATCACAGGCGAGGGTGTCATTGATTCGGGATACACAGGAAGCATTGTAGTGAAGCTCTACAGCCACAGTGGTAATTTTACCTCGTTCCCGGATGCATTCGGCACATACTTCAAGCGTGGAGACAAGATAATACAGTTAGTTCTCCTCCCTATCTTCAAGCCTGAACTTGAGATTGTGGACAGCCTTGAAGAGACAGAGAGAGGAGATGGTGGCTTTGGCTCAACAGGTAGATAATAAGGAGGTTGATATTATGCCCAAGCGCACTTCAAGGAATGTTAAATGTCCCTTCTATCACGGTCACGATACAACAAAGATAAAGTGCGAAGGTCTGACATCGGGAAGCACGACTCACCTTGTGTTTCCCGATCCGTTGGCAAGGTCGAGGTATATGATAGCAAAGTGTAACAGCATACAGGCTTGTCAGACTTGCTTGCTACATAAAACGCTATATTCAAAGTGGGGTATGGATGATGAGTAAATACGGAAACATCAAGACCACTACCTCCGATGGCATCACTCACGACTCCATAAAAGAGGCGAACCGATGGTGTGAGCTTAAGCTGCTTGAGAGGGCAGGAAAGATTAAACACCTACAGAGGCAAGTCAAATATGCTCTGATCCCAAAGCAAGAGGGTGAGAGAGCCGTAGAGTATATCGCAGACTTTGTCTACCATAATGCCGAGGACGGCAAATTGGTCGTTGAGGATGTTAAGGGCAAGAAGACCAAGGATTACATCATCAAACGTAAGCTGATGCTATGGGTACACGGCATTAAAATCAAAGAAACATAACCACAGAGGGGTGTGGCTACATTGTAGCTGCATCCCTAAAATTTTTGGGGAGGGGGGGACTCCCTCTTGCATGTAAAAATGCTTTAAAATGATGTCAGTATCACGAAAGGAGGCTTTCTGTTGGATTGGAATTCAATACGAAAAGAATATATAACGGACGAGTCCTCTTCTTACAGGAAGCTTGCGAAAAAATACGGTGTTAGCCTTACCGCAATAACAAGGCATTCCAAAGATGAGGATTGGCAGGGACAGCGACAACAGTTTAAAGACAAAACAATAACAAAAAGCATAGAAAAAATGTCCGAAAGAACTGCTGATAAGTTGTCAAGGGTGGCAGACCTTACCGACAAACTGCTCAATAAGCTTGAAAGAGCGATAGAGGAACTTGATATACAACTTTACAAGGACGTTGTTAGGACAAAGGAGATTGAATACAACCACGAATTGCGCCCTGACAAACCTACTAAAGAGATTATTCACGAAGAGGAAAAGGTTATTGAGGTCAGGTCTATCGTAGACAGAAGCGGTCTCAAGGCTATTGCCTCTTCCCTGCGAGATATTAAAGAGATTCAGATGCTCAAATCTGATCTTGACAAGCGAGAGCAAGAGGCAAGGATCGCAAAGCTTCAGAAAGAGGCTCAAGAGGATGACAACACCTTAACAGAGATAAAGGTATCCTTTGGCTCTGATGATAGTGAGGATGGTGAAAAATGGGCAGAGTAAAGAAGCTCAATATACCTCCTCCTAATCCCAAGCAAAGGCTGTTCTTCTTGGCAAGGGCGAGATACATCGCATATGGCGGCGCACGAGCAGGCGGTAAGAGTTGGGCAATGAGAGTTAAGTTCGTTCTCTTGTGTATGAGATATGCAGGAATACAGATACTTCTGCTGCGTAGAACTCTCCCCGAACTTACAGAGAACCATGTCAATCCCCTTCTGATCCTGCTCAAGGGCATAGCAAAGTATAACAAGCAAGAAAAGGTATTCTCCTTCCCCAACGGAGCGAGACTCAAGCTCGGATACTGTTCTAATGAGGCAGATGTCCTACAGTACCAAGGACAGGCTTATGACGTTATTGGTATGGAGGAAGCAACGATGTTCACGGAGTTTCAGTTCAACTGTCTGCGTGAGTCGAATCGTTCTTCGGGACTTATGAAGGAGCAGTTCTCCCCTCGTATGTATCTCACTATGAACCCCGGTGGAGTTGGTCACCATTGGGTAAAGAGACTCTTTGTAGACAAGATATACAAGGACAAGGAGAGACCTGAAGACTATGTATTCATACCTGCAAAGGTTTATGATAACACAGCATTTATGGAGCGAGACCCTGACTATGTAGCACAGCTTGAGTCCCTTCCCGAAAAGAGACGAAAGATGATGCTCCTCGGAGATTGGTCAAGTGTTGAGGGAGCTTTCTTTGAAGAGTTCGTCAACGATCCTACTCATTATGAGGACAGGCAATGGACACACGTTATTGCTCCATTTGAACCAAAGAAGTCATGGAAGATATACCGCTCCTTTGACTTCGGTTATAACAAGCCGTTCTCTATGGGATATTGGACGGTGGATGAGGATGGAGTCATCTATAGAATACTTGAATGGTATGGATGCACAGAGACCGACAATGAAGGTCTGCGTATCCCTCCCAACAAGATATTTGAAGAGGTGGCAAGGTTTGAGCGTGAGCATCCTTGGCTCAAGGGCAGAAACATCACAGGTGTTGCCGATCCTTCCATATGGGATGCATCAAGAGGAGAGAGCGTAGCGGAGAGTGCTGCCAATCATAAGATATACTTCTCTCCCGGAGACAATGAGAGAATCGCAGGGTGGATGCAAGTACATTACCGCCTCGCATTTGATGAGAATGGATTCCCTATGATGTATGTCTTTGAGAACTGTAAGGCTTTCATAAGAACCATCCCTGCCCTTCAATATGATGACCACAAGGTTGAGGACTTGGACACAGATGGCGAAGACCACGTTGCCGATGAGGTGAGATACTTCTGTATGTCGAGACCAATTAAGCCGAGAGTCGCATCCAAGGCAGATGAATACTACAAGAGTCCTATGAGTATGTACCTTGACATCAAGAAGGAAGACCTTACCACACGCACAGCGAGACCGAGAATTGAAATTATTTCGGAGGATTAATAATGGACAAAAAGAAACAGGATACAGAGGCACTTTCCAAAAATGAGAAAACCACAAAAGTGGACAATAGCGGAGAGACCGTCAAAAACGCTCCACAGGGCGATAGAAGCAATGAAGAGCAGATGATGCGCAGACAGTCCGCTCCTCGTCCCACGATTGAGGATGAGGCTCGTAAGCTATATCAGATGCAACAGGCAAAGGCAATGATGGGACAAGGCAGAGATGCTTTGGGTGCTATGGATGGCTTCAAGGCTCTTGCACAGGTCATAGGCAGAGAGCAGGTACAGAAAGCCAACCTCACTCTCAATCGCTATAAGGAAGGTAAAGCCAACCTTGAGCTAAAGATTGTTGAGAACGAGCAGTGGTACAAGAAGAGACATTGGGAGCAGATGCGAGATGCCAAGCACGATGTACAGCCTGCATCTGCATGGCTCTTCAATAGCATAGCAAATAAACACGCTGATGCGATGGACAACTTCCCCTCCCCCAACATCCTTCCGAGAGAAGAGGGTGACAAGGGAGAGGCAGAGATGCTTACATCCATCATTCCTGTCATACTCGATCAGAATGACTTTGAGGAGACCTACTCCGATGTACAGAACTACAAGCTCAAGACAGGAGCAGGTGTTTACGGAGTCTTTTGGGACAAGTCAAAGCTTAATGGTCTTGGAGACATCTCAATACAGAAGATAGACCTTATCAATCTGTTTTGGGAGTCGGGCATTATGGACATTCAGAAGTCTCGCAATGTATTCCACGTTGAGCTTATGGACAATGATGTCCTTCTCGGTGCATATCCACAGCTTCAAGGCAAGCTCGGACAGGCTACGATGGATGTCACCAAGTACATATACGATGACAAGGTAGACACCACAAACAAGAGCATTGTGGTGGATTGGTACTACAAGAAGAACCTCAACGGCAAGACGGTGCTTCACTATTGTAAATATGTCAATGATGAGGTGCTATTCGCTACAGAGAATGATCCTAACTTCGCAGAGCGAGGATGGTATGACCACGGCTTATATCCCTTCGTAGTTGATCCTCTCTTCAGAATAGAGGGTACAATTGCAGGCTTCGGATACATTGATGTCGGCAAGGATGCACAGGCATATATCGATAGAGGCAACCAAGCTATTATGATGAATATGCTTTCCAATGCCAAGCCGAGGCACTTCATCCGTGATGACGGAGAGGTAAACGAGGAAGAGTATGCCGACCTCACGAAGGACTTTATCCACGTTAAGGGTACTCTTGGACAGGACAGCATTCTTCCTGTACAGGGCAAGCCTCTCAACAATGTCTATGTGCAGGTAGTCAAGGACAAGATTGACGAGCTTAAGGAGACCACAGGTAACCGAGATGTCTCCACAGGTGGTACTACAGGTGGTGTAACAGCCGCATCGGGATTGGCAGCTCTACAGGAGGCAGGAAGCAAGCTCTCAAGAGACAACAACAAAGGTTCATACAGAGCCTTCCGAAAGATAATCAACCTCGTTATAGAGCTTATAAGACAGTTCTACGATATGCCTCGATGCTTCCGCATTATGGGAGAGAACGGTGCCGCAAGGTTCGTTCAGTACAGCAATGCAGGTATTCAGCCACAGTTCCAAGGCAATGACCTTGGCATGGATATGGGATTCCGTCTTCCCCTCTTCGATATAGAGGTTACAGCGCAGAAGCAGAGTCCTTACTCCAAGATGAGTCAGAACGAGTTGGCTCTTCAGTTCTTCGGTGCAGGCTTCTTCAATCCGCAGATAGCAGACCAAGCACTCGCTTGTCTCGATATGATGGACTTCGACAGAAAGCACTTCATAATGCAGAAGATCGCACAGAATGGCGGTATGTATCAGATGATGATGCAGATGCAACAGCAGATGATGATGCTTGCACAGATGGTTGACCAAGCAAGAGGCTCTAACATAGCCGAGCAGTTGATGGCACAGTTCGGTGGAGGCGCACCTGTTGCTCCTATTGATGGAGGCGCACCTGCTAAAGTTGATGAGACCGAGGCTCTCGGAGGAGATGACAAGGGCGAATCATCCCACACCAAGAAGGCAAGACAGAGAGTGGCAGAGTCCACAAGTCCCACATAAGGAGGCGGTCATATGATAAAGGTTAAATACACATATGACAGAGACAAGCGAGAATGCTCTCTGTTGGTCAAAGGACACGCAGGACAGGCAGAGATAGGCAGAGACATCATTTGTGCCTCCGCATCAATCCTTGCCTATACCATAGCACAGGTAATCAAGTCAATGGAGCATCACGGAGACCTTGTTGAGTCCCCTACCCTTGACCTTGAGGACGGAGATGCTAACATAGTGTGCCGGGCGAAGGATGACTACATCTTCTCGGAGATGATGCAGGACTTCTTTGTCATATGGACAGGCTATCAACTTCTTGCACATAATTATCCACAGTATGTGCAGATAATCACAGATGATAAGGCATAAAGCCTTAACATAAATCAAACAGAGTCGCTCACTTTAAGAGCAGAAAGGAAAATACGCATGAAACACACAATTCTATTCCCAATGATCCTCAATCTTCAGCTCTTTGCCGAAGGCACAGGAGGTGGAGATGGTGGCACAGGAGCAGAGGGAGCAAAGGGCGCAACAGCGACAGCCGCCGTGTCGCAGACAAAGGGCGCAAAGAATCCTCTTGCGAATGTCAAATATGGCATTCAGCCTACAGAGGAGACAACACCTGCCGCCGAGGTGAACCAAACCGCTACCGAAGACCGCAATGCAAAGTTCGAGGCACTCATCAAGGGTGAGTTCAAAGACCTTTACGATGCTAAAATGCAGGACACCATTCAGAAGAGACTCAAGGGTGCGAAGGAAAACGAGGCAAAGCTCAATGCCCTCACACCTGCGCTTGAGATGCTTGGTAAGAAGTATGGTGCAGATGCTAACGACATCGAGGCTTTGATTAAAGCCATTGAAGAGGATGACTCCTATTATGAGGAGGAGGCTCTTGAAAAGAACATTTCGGTTGAGCAGCTCAAGGAAATCAAGAAGATGGAGCGTGAGAACGCAGACCTCAAGAGACAGATGGCAGAACAGAGCAGGCAGGAGAATGCCAATAAGCTCTATGCCAAGTGGATGCAGGAGTCAGATGCGACAAAGGCTGTCTACCCCTCATTTAATCTTCAGACGGAAATGCAGAATCCTCGTTTTACAGACCTTCTCCGAAACAATGTCGATGTGAGAACGGCATACGAAGTACTTCACAAGGATGAGATTATCCCTGCCGCAATGCAGTTCACGGCAAAGACCGTGGAGCAGAAGCTCACGAATAAGATTATTGCCAACGGAGCAAGACCTGTAGAAAACGGAAATTCCTCACAGGGTGCAACGGTAGTTAAGAGCGATGTGTCACAGCTCTCTAAAGCGGACAGAGCGGAGATAATCCGTAGAGTCCAAAGAGGAGAGAAAATCAAGTTCTAACCACTGATTTAATCTCCTTACAAAAACCAAAATTCACATCAAAAAAGGAGATTATTACAATGAAAGACATTTATCTTATCAACCTTCAGCTCTTCGCAAATGAGCTTCAGACTACTCTTCTTCCCGGTCTTTCTGCCGAGATGAAGACCTTCTATGACATGACACTTATCGATGAGGCGCAGTCAAACCTCGTTCACGATCAGTTCGGTCAGAAGAGACCTATCCCTGCCAATGGCGGTAAGACCATCGAGTTCAGAAAGTTCGCACCTCTCGCAAAGGCTACGACTCCTCTCACCGAGGGTGTAACTCCTGATGGCAAGAGCCTCTCTGTAAGCACCATCACGGCTACTGTAAATCAGTACGGTGACTACATCACGCAGTCTGATGTACTTGAGCTTACCTCTCTTGACAACACCATCCTTGAGGCTACCAAGCTTCTCGGTAGACAGGCAGGTATTACTCTTGACACCATTGTCCGTGATATCCTTCATTCGGGCAACAACGTAACTTACTGTCCCAAGATAGGTGAAGGTGGCGCAGAGACCGCAGTAACCTCTCGTGCGACTCTTGACAACACCTGTCAGCTTACCGTTAAGGTAATTCAGCAGGTAGTTGCAAAGCTCCGTGGACAGAATGCTCCCACTATCGGTGGCAAGTACGTTGCTATCATCCATCCCTATGTCGCTTACGACCTTATGCGTGATCCCGAATGGATCGATGCTCATAAGTATGCTAATCCCACCAACCTCTATGAGGGTGAAATCGGTGAGATTGCAGGTGTCCGCTTCGTGCAGACTACCGAGGCGAAGATTTACGAGAACGGTGTATTCGGTACTCTCATCTTCGGTGAGGGCGCATATGGTGTTACCGAGATCACAGGTGGCGGTCTTCAGACCATCGTTAAGCAGAAGGGTAGCGCAGGTACTGCCGATCCTCTCGATCAGAGAAGCTCTGTAGGTTGGAAGGCTATCAAGACTGCGGAACTCCTCATTCCTAGCTATCTCGTTAGAGTTGAGTCCAAATCCGCAACCTTCTCCGCAACTGCGGCTGCAAACTAATTAAATGGGGGAGGGATTCCCTCCCCCTCACTTAAACAAGGAGGCTATTATGGCTACTACAAATACCGAGACCAAGAGAAAGATGGTCAAAATCAAGATACCGAGAACGAGAGCAGACGAAGAGGATGTGTTCGTATCGGTTAATATGGAAACATTCCTCATCAAGAGGGGTGTTGAGGTTGAAGTCCCCGACTATGTCGCAGAGGTACTTCAGCATCAGGAAGAGATGCTTGAAAAGATTATGCTCTTCAATGATGCAAAAGCGAGTAAATAAATAAGAGAATTTGCAATGGGGAGGATACATGGTGTAACTTCCCCATTGCTTGAATAGGAGGACTCAATGACAATACTTGAGGCTATAAACAGGGTGGACTCAACCAAGCCAAACAGCTACACACAGGTTGAGAAGGTGGATTGGCTCTCCACGCTTGACGGAGTGGTCAAGAACAATATTATAGACACCCATGAGGGCGGTGAGGATATCGTATTTGAAGGCTACAATGCCGATACGAGCCTTGACACCGAGCTTCTCGTCCCTGCTCCCTACGATGACATATATATCCGTTGGCTTGAGGCTCGGATAGACTACGCAAATGGGGAGATAAACAAATACAACAACAGCCTTACCGCATACAACGATGCTTATGACCTGTATGCGAAATACTACCATCGCAATCATATGCCGAAAGGCTCTAAATTTAAATACTTTTAAGAGGAGGGAGAGCGGATGAAATTATCAAGGCTTCAAGAGCTGCCGACATCAAGAGAGATGATTGATGTCTTTGGTGGCTATAACCATAATCTCCGCATCGGTGAGGGTGAGTTCTACGATATGAAGAACCTTACCTCCTCGGACTATCCTGTTCTCTCTCCTCGTCCGAAGAGGGGGATATATTCTTCTCCAAATCCTGATAATTATCCCAATCTTAACGTGAGAAGAGTCTCAAATCCGCAAGGCTTGATTGAAAAGGATGCTCTCTGCTATGTAAATGGAACAGGCATTGAGGTAAATGGATATTACATAGATATGGGACTGTCCACAGAGGAAGATATGTATCCCAAGACTCTTATATCAATGGGTGCTTATATCATCATAATGCCCGACAAGATGTATATCAATACCACTAACTACGGAGACAAGGGAAAGATCGAGGCTACCTTTAAATCGTCTAATGTTTCCTTCGAACTTTGCAAAATAGACGGCTCTGCATATCAGAATACTCCTGCATTACCCGAAGCTCCGAAAGAACCTGTAGACGGACAGATGTATATAGATACATCGGGGGAAACTCACGTCTTGAGGCAGTATTCGGAGATAAATAAAGAGTGGATAAGCATTGCCACAACGTATGTAAGAATAGGCTTCCCCAACAGCGTATTTATCCCTTTTAACGTTGGTGACGGTGTAACCATATCGGGAATATTGGGTAAACATCAGTATTATTCAGGAGACGATTTTCAAGAGGAGGATCGCCCGGATGTACTTGCACTCAACGACACAATGGTAATCAAGGAAAAGGGATATCACCACATAGTTGTCACAGGAATTATCGACAAACGGTGTCTTCAATCAACCGCCGATGTCACCATCACAAGACTTATGCCTGAAATGGACATTGTTATAGAATCGGGCAACAGGCTTTGGGGATGCAGATACGGATTTGACCTTCACGGCAATTTTGTTAATGAGATATACGCTTCCAAGCTTGGAGACTTTAAGAATTGGAATGTCTTTGACGGCATCAGCACCGACTCCTATGTAGCAACAGTAGGTACGGACGGATTCTTCACAGGAGCTATCACGCATCTTGGATATCCTATATTCTTCAAAGAGAACTGTATGCACAAGGTATACGGTAACTTCCCTGCCAACTTCCAAGTGCAGACGAATTCCTGCCGTGGGGTACAGCAAGGATGCAACAAGAGCCTTGCTATAGTAAACGAAGTGCTTTACTACAAGTCAAGGAATGCCGTGTGTATGTATGATGGCTCTCTCCCGGTTGAGATATCCTCTTCCCTTGGAGATGTGTCATACAGTGATGCGGTTGCAGGAACAAAGGGCAACAAATACTACATCTCTATGAAGGATACAAACAACGAATATCACCTCTTCGCATTCGACACCAAGAGAGGCACATGGCACAGAGAGGACAACACCCATGCCATTGACTTCTGCACCTGTCGAGGAGAGTTATATTACATAGATGACCAAAAGTGCATAAAGACCATTAACGCAGTACTCAATGCGGTGCGCGATACGAGTGTTCCCTTTGAGGAAGGGATCAATTGGATGGCAGAATCGGGTGTTATAGGTGTAAGCCTGCCCGACAAGAAGTATATCTCAAGGCTTGACGTGCGAATGCTCTTGACGGTTGGCACGAGAGTCCACTTCTACATTGAGTATGACTCGTGTGGAAAATGGGAGCATCTGTTCACTATGACAGGCACAAAGCTTCAGAGCTTCCCTATTTCCATCAGACCGAGACGATGCGACCATATGAGGATACGCATTGAGGGTGACGGAGAGGCAAAGATATTCTCTATCTGCAAAACTATCGAGCAAGGGAGTGACATCTGATGACCTTTGATTTTCGATACCCACAATTAACAGGTGCTACAGAGCGAGAGCAGCTACAACAGATGAAAACATATATTCATCAGCTTGTAGATGAGCTTAAGTGGGCATTGAACAGCGTTGGCTCTCCACAGGGTAATGTTGTGGTAATACAGCAGAAGCAAGGCAACGCAAATAGTGGTATAGGCACTATAGGAATGGATGAACTCAACGAAGACAGTGTTCAAGCGCATTTTAATGAGATAAAGCCTCTTATCATCAAGTCCGCAGACATAGTGAATGCCTACTATGAGGAGATCAACAAGAGGCTTGAGAGCTTGTATGTAGCACAGTCGGAGTTTGGAACATTTGTTCAGCAAGCCACGCAGGACATAGAGGCTACCGCAGACAATGTTACGCAGGTATTTACCAATGTGCAGACTATAGCGACAGATGTCGGCACAGTTAAAACAGAGGTTCAGACCATAGACTCCAAGGTCAAGAGCATCGACAACAACCTTGCTACCGTACAGACGAACTATAGCACAGTCAGTTCCAAGGTGCAGAATATAGACTCAAGTGTGCAAAACATTGACTCCAAGGTGACCACTATAGATACGGAGCTTAAGACCGTTGGCGATAATGTGGGGACTCTTGACACCGAGTTGGAGAGTGTTAAAACAGGTGTCCAAGCCGTGGAACAGAAGGCACAGGCTATTGAGGGCGAAGTGCAGACTATCGGCTCTAACGTGGAAACTATAGGCTCTAATGTACAAGAAATAGAGACAAACCTTCAAGACACCAAGGTAGGCATAGATTCCACCATTGGTCGGATAACCGATGAGGTGGGAGTTATAGACAACGACCTCCAAGGAGTCAAGGCAGGTGTAGAGAGCGGCATTAAAGACCTTTCCGATGAGGTTGGGAAGGTTGATTCAAAGATTGAAGAAGCCAAGAGTGCTATAAATTCCGACCTTGACAAGTTGAAGGACAGCCTTAAGGATTTGAACCTCACTCTTGTAGAGGTAAATGCCCACATCAAGTCAGGTCTGCTCTATTACGAGAACGAGATACCTGTATACGGTCTTGAGATCGGACAGAAGAACACTATTAACGGAGTTGAGACCTTTAATAAGTTCGCAAGATTCTGTGCAGGAAAGCTTTCCTTCTATGACAACAACGGCACAGAGGTTGCCTACATCAGCGATTACAAGCTTTATATTACCCACGCAGAGGTCACAGGAACACTCAAGCTTGGCGGTTATCTTGTTGACACCTCAAGGGGATTAGCCTTCAAGTGGGTAGGAAGGAGTTAACATGGCGGTATCACAAACGCTAACACTAACAGAGGTGGCGAATAGTGCAAATCTATCAGCCAATACCTCAAAGGTACGCATCATTTGGAAATCCACACAGTCGGGAGACTCGTGGAACGGATACTCAAGGACTGCGAAATACTATATCTCTATAAACGGAGAGGCAGAGCGAGAGTATACCGTGAATTATACCTTGCCTCAATCCTCCACAAATACCATATTGGATACCACGATCACAGTCACTCACAAGGGCGATGGTTCGGGTACAGTAAAGGTTCGCACTTGGATGGACACAAGGATCAGCGCAGGAGTCATAGAGAAGACACAGTCTCTTACCTTGACCACCATACCGAGAGCATCTACCATTACCTCGGCATCCAATACTACCCTTGGCGCAGCTTGTGCTGTCAAGTGGACTCCCCTCTCCGCTTCCTTCAGATACAAGCTCAAATTCGCCTTGGGAAGCTTCAGTTATACCACAGGAGCAATACATCCTAACTCGGTAGCATCTTACACCTATACCGGGTACACACTTCCGATAGCAGATATTGCTCCACGGATAACAAGCAAGCCTCCCACGGCATCGATGACAGTAACCTTGTATACCTATTCCGACAGCAATGCCTCGGTACAGGTAGGCTCTGCATCGTCAACGACCTTTACTGTAACAGTTCCCGACAATGCATCGACCAAGCCTACAGTAACGATGACTCTATCCCCTGTTACACCTTATGCAAAGTTCTCTTCCCTCTATCTTCAGGGCAGAAGCAAGGTGAAGGCAACCTTTTCGGGCAGTGGCAAGTACGGAGCAAGCGTGGCTTCCTACAGTATGCAGGCAGACGGAAAGAATTATGCTTCTCCGTACACATCGGACACCTTGAAAACTTCGGGTAGTGTTACAGTTGTGGGAACAGCAATTGACTCAAGAGGCTTTCCTAACACAACATCCCAAAGCATCAACGTCATAGCATATGATCCTCCGTATATCGCACCGAGCGAGGGATATAAGAGTGTCATTTGCGAGAGAAGCACATCGGGCAAGGTGGCAAGTGACACAGGCACATACCTCCACGTCAAAGGAACTCGCAACTACACCAAGATCAATACAAGTGGCATCGTCAACACTTGCAGTGTCAGATGCAGATACAAGCCTGAAGGTGGCTCTTGGTCTCACAATCCCGGTGACGGAGTTGCGGTGCTTCTTGGGACGAACACCTCCACGGATGAGATCGATGTTGCTCTTCCTAATATCGTGAGTGATATAAGGCTTTCTTACATGGTAGAGCTTAATATCGTTGACGATACCAACATTCCATCCACAATGGTCTTTAGCATTCCCTCTGAAAGAGTTGACTTTCACCTTCGGGAAGACGGTAGAGGAGCTGCTTTCGGAAAATACGCAAACACCGAGAATCTGTTTGAGTGCGAGTGGGATGCTAAATTCAACGGAGATGTAACGATCCGAGATGGCAAGGTTAACGACTTCCCTGTTGAAGTGGGAACGAGTGGCATTTGGACATATCGCAAGTGGCATAGCGGTGTTGCAGAATGTTGGGGCGAAGGAACATTTGACATAAGCGGTTGGAATAAATGGGGAGTGCTGTATGAAAGCATTACAACATATCAAGCAACTTACCCTCCTAACCTGTTCACCGCTACACCCATAGTTCAAATATCTGTATCAAGAACAAACCCTGATAGTAACATAGGCACTTGTGGATTAGAGATATTTTCGGGAGCTAGCAAAACCCAAACACCTATCTGCTATGCCTTGAGACCCGGTGAGGGAGTTACAGGAACAATATATCTATCTTTGGTAGCAAGAGGTAGATGGAAATAACACAATTATCACAGGAGGATAATTAAAAAATGGCAACAGAAAGAAAAGAGTACACGTATAATCCATTTAAACCATCAAATGACACAGTCACCAAGGGACAAAACAAGGACTATTGGGGGATTGCATACAACACTCATGTTGGGAACGGATATAAGCCGTCCGATGAGGTCAACTCCTCAAAAGACAGTTGGAATGCTGCTGAAAGTGCCTATAACGATTACTTCAGCAAAGGGTTTACATACTCTAAAGGTGACACGTTTAATGATGTCATGAACAGAATTCTCAATCGTGAGAAGTTCTCCTACGATGTCAACGGTGATGCTCTCTATCAGCAGTACAAGGACAAGTACATTCAGCAAGGCAAGATGGCTATGGCTGACACGATGGGACAGGCGGCGGCTATGACAGGAGGCTACGGCAACTCCTATGCAGCTTCAGTTGGAAACCAAGCGTATCAGGCTTCCCTTCAGAACCTCAACGACATCATCCCTCAATTGTATCAGATGGCTTATGACAGATACAATCAGGAGGGACAAGACCTCTACAATCAGTACGGAATGCTCTCCGATGACAGAAGCACAGAATACGGTATGTGGACGGACGAGGGCAACAGACTCGGTGCGGACAGAAGTTACTATGGTGATGTATACAATAATGCCTATAACAGAGACTACGGTCAGTGGGTAGATAAGGGTACTATGCTCGCAGGCAACAGAGACTACCACACCAATGAATACAACGATGCTTACAACAGAGACTATACCGAGCATACCACCTCGGAAGGCTACAGGTATCAGGGTATTGCTGATGAGAATAGTTGGAATCAGTGGCAGGCAGGTCAGAATCTTGCAGAGGAACAGTTTAAGTTCCAAAAGGATCAAGCCAACAAGCCGACACCTGTCACGCCTGTTACGATGAGTACCGATGATTATCAGTATTGGTCAGGTGAGTTTTCGAGTATAGATAAAGATTCTGATGCGATAGCATTGCGAGATCAGATGGCAATAGCCGTGGGAGATCCCAACATGGCATACGAACTCTACTATCAATGGAAGAATAGAAATACTCCCGGAGGTACTACTGATACAACGGTTTATAGGGGAGCAAACGGTCAGACTCATATGGTGAATTAAATCTTGTTGGAGGTTATATATGACATACGAAGAGTGGTTAAAAAACCGAGAAGAAAGCAAGCAATCTAATGATGCCGACTATAATAAATGGTTGGTGCAGAGTGGCAAGGTGGACATAGACTCCATCGGCAACGAAATCAATGAGCGCATCAACACTTGGCTCAAAAACAATGAGAACTATATATTAAACGCTAACGATAGGTTCTCAAACTCAAGCACCTCTTACAGATCGGATGCATCCGATTGGTTGTCTACCGTTACCACGCAGAAGAGTAACTTTGAGAAAGAGGCTGAAGGTATCAAGTCTATGCTTGACCAATACAGAGGCTTCTTTAACGAGGATTATATCAAGTCGGTAACACAGGCTCTTGATGGCAACCTCAAGGTGCAGGGGGATGTTATCTCTAATTCTACCAAGGACTTGGAGTATTGGTCACAGTGGGAGACCGAGGATGCGTACAACGAGTGGCTCGGACAGCAGAAGGACTATGAGGAGAAGCTTAACTATGACCTTGGAGCAGGACAAAAAGAGATCGATTGGCTTCAAAGTGTAGTTGATGAGTACGATAAGGTTCAAAAGCCTACCTATTCCAACACTGACAGAGGAGGCTCTGCACAGGCAAAGGCTGATGCTTACAATGCACAAATAGGTGCTATTGCACAGAAGTATGGCATTTCATATGCAGATGCAAAAGCACAGCTTTCCGAAAAATCGGCTTACCATACTCTTGCGGGTAGAATACAGAAAGCCGAGGAGCTTGCATCTGTTGCCGATCCCAACTCGAAGAACTATGATCCTGCCTTTGCCGAAAAGTCACAGTATCAAAGCACATCACACGGTGATGATACAAGTTTTTGGGACAAGCTCTTCAAAAACGAGATGGGCATGGGATATGCAGACCTCACACACGAGTACATAAACGGTGATGAGGAGTTCCGCTCATCGGTCAACCAAAAGCACTCAACGTGGACTTTTGGTAACAATCCCGGTGGAGACACGGAATCTCGTTTTGAAGATGCAGGCTATGACTTTATGAACGAGAAAGAAATAGCTCTGTACAACTACTACTACAACACCGAAGGCAAGGAGAAAGCGCAGGAATATCTTGATTCTATCAGAGAATCATTGCAATACCGCTATGGTGAAGATATTGCAATGGGGTACAAAGGCAATCCTGTTGGACAGTATATATTTGCGGTAGAGTCGGGACTTGAGCAATTTGTAACGGGTGCGGCAGGAATGTTTGCTGACGAGTACATTCCCACATCAAGTACACAGATTGCATCGGGTATGATCCGAGAAGACCTTGCCGACACAGGAGCAAAGCTTCCCGATTGGCTTGGAGGCGGTTCTCTCGGACAGGTAGGCTATGATGTTCTCAATACTACTGCCAATATGCTTCCTTCCATCCTTGCATCCACGGCTGTCAATCTCGTTGCACCGGGTGCAGGTGCGGTGGTCGGTGCAGGTCTTATGGGTGCATCGGCAGGCGGTAATGCAAAATTGGAGATGCTCAACCTCGGATATAGCAATGAACAGGCTACATCCTACGGACTTATGGTAGGAGCTGCTGAAGCAGGAATGGAATATCTGCTCGGTGGTATTACAAAGCTCGGTGGTAAGCTCCCCGATGGCTTGGTTGGGAAGATTCTCACCAAGGTTGACAATGCCTTTGCGAGAACCGCTATCAAGATTGGTGGTAGTATGGCATCAGAAGGTCTTGAGGAAGGCTTGCAGACAGTCATTGAGCCTTGGCTGAAGGAGATCGCAACAGATGTGGATTGGGATGATCCCAACATTGATGAGGTGCTGTACAGTTCCCTTCTCGGTGCTTTATCCGCTTTCGGACTTGAGGGCGCAGGAGTTGTTGCAGGAGAGGTCAATACCTATAAGCAAGGCAAGAAGGTGCAGAACGTATATGCAGGAGTTGAGAAGCTTCAGAATATAGGCTCTACCTTCTCTGCCGACTCCGTTGCATACAAGATTGCAAGCAAGGTCAATGCACAGACCGATGCCTACACCATAGGTAGACTTCTCAATGAGGTGGGAGGCACTATCTCGGAGCAGAATCTGACCGACATAGTGAACGGTCTCACACAGAGAGGTATGGACACCAAGACCGCCACCAAACTTGCAAAGCAGTATCAGTCTATTCTCAATAGCGAGATGAGCTTGACGGATGAGGGAGTGAAGATACTTGAAAATCTCTCTCCCCTTGCAGACGTGCTTCGCACAAATATAATCGGATCGAATACTACCGTATATCAGAGGACAAGAGCATATGCTGACCTCATGAGCCTTGCTAACGAAGTTACTAACGGCAAGAAGAGCAAATCATCCAAGACTGCGACCACCGAGGAATCCTCGGCAACTGAAGAGACACCCACAAATATCTTTGAGCAAAAGAATATCAACAGCGAGTTGCAAAAGATGGCATCCGAGGTTGCTACAGGCTCAAGGACATCGTTGGCAGGACAAGCACTCAAGAGATCAGTTGACTCCGCAAGTGCTTCAGCAGCAGAAAAGCTCGGTGTAGAAGGCAAGTATACCTCCTCCGATACAGGAGCAACTCGCCTTGCAAGCAACAAGAAAAAGGTCAATATAGTCGGTGTTGATTCCATTGAGGACGGTGCCATGAAGCTTAAGCTCGATGATGGCTCTATAGTGGATGCAGATGAGATTGACTTCAGCACCTCCGATGAAGCTCTTGTATATGAAGCTGTCACCAATATGGGTGTAAGTTCCGCTTCTGCTTGGGAGATTCTCAAGGGATACAATCCCAAGAGCGGTCAGTCGGGTACTATATACGCTATGGGTGCGCTTGAGGCTTACACCTATGGACACAACGGAGTCAAGGTTGACGGAATGTCCAAGGATGGTTTCTCTGCCCTTCTCTCTCCTACGCAGAAGAACACCGCCAACAGGCTCGGTGATATCGATGCGAGAGCAAAGGTAGAGGCAAAGCAGAAGACCATCGACAAGGCGGTAAAAACTGTCCGTGACGAGGCGAGGTCAAAGCACAAGGCAATTCCGAAGAGGAAAGGCGAAGTCGTGTTTGACGGAGATCGTGCAAGGCTCACAGACCTTCAGAAGAGTCAGTTCGATGTGATTGAGAAGGTAGCCGAGGGACTCGGTGTTACATTCCATATATTTGAGTCAAAGGTTGATGCCAAGGGCAAGAGATACTACAAGATGCCCAATGGAAAGATTACAAGTGCCAGCGGATGGTATGATACCAAGACAGGCGAGATATGGATAGACCTTTACGCAGGTAATGACGGACAAGGCACGATGATATTCACCGCAGCTCACGAGCTTACCCACTTCATCAGACAGTGGTCTCCTGCGAAATTCAAGGTGTTTGCAGACTTCCTCTTTGAGCAGTACGGCAAAAAGGGACAGGATGTTAATCAGCTTGTCCGAGAACAGATACAGAAAGCCGCCAACAACGGCAGAAGCATCAGTTGGGATGAGGCATACGAGGAGGTCATTGCGGACTCTTGCGAGACCTTCCTTCGTGACAGTAAGGCATCAGAAAAGATAGCGGCTCTCCGTGAGAAGGATGTAAGTCTTGCCAATAAGATCAAGACCTTCCTCGGACAGATGCTTGCAAAGATGCGTAAGCTCATGGCAGACCTCGGTCTCGCTCCCGAAACCAAGGAGGGCAAGATGGTTGCCGAGATGACCGACAGCCTTCAGAAGCTCTACGACTTGTGGACGGATGCTCTTGCGGATGCAGGAACGGCTTACAGTACCTTGGCAAATATCGACCTTGATACCGAGTCTGTAGCTCCTATGTTCTCCGAGAGAACGTGGACGGCATCGGAGTATGTGACAGAGAGAGAGGAAACGGCAAAGAAGATATCCAAGGCTCTCGGTGTGGACATAAAGACCGCATACAAGTACATCGATGACATCAACAGTGTTGCAAGGCTTATTGCTGATGACAGAGCGAGACTCGACTATGAGCCTAACTTGGATGAACATGCTTCAGTCTTGAAGCCTAATAGCGACTACAAGTACAGCGTGGATATGTCTACCCTCTGTGCAAAGCGACTTCTCTTTACAGGCACATTCGATGCCATACAGAGAGCGTTGCCCAACACCGTATTCGATTCCGAGGACATTGTCGCACTTCGTGAGATGATGCAGGACAGAGGCTACGAGGTGGCTTGTGGTATCTGCTATGTGGAGTCTACAAGAAGAGAGATCGGTAGGATCACTCAAGACTTCATCAACAGTTACATAGAATCGCAGAAGACAGGAAAGGCGATGACTCGTATCAATAGCGAGGGCAAGGCTGTTGAACTCAAGAAGACCAAGGATCAGAAGGAAACCACGGCAGACAAATCTACCGATAAGTTCTTTGCAGAAAAGGACTATACTCCTACCCTTGCAGACTTAAATACAACGGATATCGACCTCGTTAAGAGAGACCATCCCTTGGTGTATGAGGCTTACCTCAACTTTATGAATGCTCGTGGACAGGCAAAGCCGAAGCTCCTTGAGACAAGAGCAGAATATAAGGGAGAGATACTCACACACTTCAAGTCAAAGTCTGCGGTCAATGCGAGAAACAATTCGGGCGGTCTCCGTCTCCAATCCTTCTCCGACTTTGAAGTTCCCCATCTCATCGATATGATGCAGATAATAATGGATATGTCGAGAGTTGGTCTCAAATCGCAGGCATATACCAAAGTCCCTGCCTTCGCAGAGATATTCGGTGACACAGGAGTAAAGATAAACCTTTCCCTCATCGCAAAGGGTGACGGTCTCGATGCCAACGGCAACCTTGTATTTGACGATGTAGAGGGTATCAATCACAAGGAAGCGTTCAAGCTTCGTGATAAATACTCCAAGAATGTCGGTACAATCCTCGTAGGTAAGACCGATGCACACATCATAGCTGCAATGGCTGATTCTCGCATCGACTACATTATTCCCTTCCATAAGTCTTCTTGGAAGGAATCCCTGTATGATGCTCTTGGCTTGACAGGCTATGCAGATTATACCGATTATCAGAACGAGAAGCCGATAGACAAGGATAGAAAAATAAAGAACTTCGATCCTTCCGAGTATTGGGACTTCTCCAAGTCGGGCGATGAGAACGCACAGATATACCTTGAGAAGTGCCGTGAGGACGGAAGAATACCGAAGTTCCCTCAATTCCAAGGCTATCCCGGCTATTGGAAGCTCCTCATTGACTTCAAGATGTATGACAATGACGGTGTAGGCTCTCCTCAAGAGGTAGTAAGACCTACCTTCAATACCGAGGCAAGCGAGAGAATCCTTTCCGAGTACAAGGGCGGTCATAAGAGCTTCCCTGTGGCAAAGGATGTTGTCGAGGACTTTGTGAAGGAGCATAGGAATAGCGATGTTCTTTATTCCGAAAGGATGAAAAAAGTCGATGCCACGGTGGAAAAAGCTATCAAGCAAAAAGGCAACCTTGGAGTAAAGTTTAACCAAGAGAGGATATCCGAGTTCCCTGATGATGTTACTGCTATAGTAAGTGCCGCATCCGATGGTCGAATAGACCTTACGGGCAAGTTCGTTGCATTAAATGGTAGCGACTTGTGGCACGAATTTGAAAGACGTACCGATGTCGAGAACGAGGTGGGCAGACGTCAGATACCATTAACAGCCGAGACAATCAAGGAAGCTGTAATGGCAATATATGAACCCGATGTAGTAGAGAGCTTGTTCTCAACGAGTCAGAACCCTACACAAAGGCAGAGCTTCGCCTACGCAAAAAAATCCCCCAATGGCTACTACATAGTTGTAGAAGCGGTTGGAGGAAAGACGAATCCGAATGTTGTCCCTGTAGAGATTCTTCAATTTAACGAAGCAAAATGGGACGAAATGATTGCCAAGGGAAAGACTCTCGGAGAGTTGCTATTTGAGAACGATGCGAAGAAAAGAAACTCGCTTGATGTGGAATTCAACAAAAAGAACCGAGTTATTGTGGCGCAATTTGCTTCAAAAGAAGCCATTGCAAATACTCCACATTCTCCTCGGTTCACCAATAGTATACCACATTTTGAAGATTCTGTCAATAGGGAAACGGAAAAAATGTCCGACAGAGTTCTTATGGGAAGCCTGTTTTCGGGAGGCGGTACGCTTGAGGCAGGTCTCGTTTATCAGATGTTGGATAAGGAGTTTGCTGTAGAGTACAACAAAAAGATAGCAGCTACCTATACCGATAACCACGGCAAAGAGCATATGTTTGTCGGTGATGTGCGAGACTTCAATTCCAAAGATAAGCAGGATGTGTTCTATCTCCATGCATCTCCTGTGTGCAAGAACTTCAGTCCTGCAAGCCATAGCGGTGGCGAAACAACCCTTGATATCACTACGGCACAGGCTACTGCAAGAGTGCTTGAGGAACAGATGCCACAGGTATTTACTGTGGAGAACGTAAAGCGGTACATAGGATCGGAAGCCTATAACATCATTATCAACAAGTTGAACGAGCTTGGATATACTTGGGACGTGGGTGTGTATAAGGCATCTGACTACGGCAATGCCACCAAGCGTGAGCGAATGATTATTCGTGCCGTCAAGGATGGACAGTTACCTGCGAAACCGCAGAAGGCATCCAACATTACTTCTTGGGGAGAAGCCACAAGAGATTTGTGGGAGACAGATTTGATTCCGTCAACTCTCGTTAGAAGTAAGATAGAGGCTATCAAGAACACTCCTCAATTGAAGGGTGTAAGGCTCACCAAGCTCGACAAGCCTCTTATGATTTACGATACCACCAAGTCGAAGACGGTTTCCTTTGCTTGGGCAGACGAACTCGCTCCTACTCTTACTACCAAGTGCGGTGATGCAAGAATCATAATGCCTGATGGCAGAGTCTATGCTCCAACACCGAGATTTATGGGTAGGATACAGGGACTCCCGGATGACTACAAGTATCCCAAGGCTACAACCAATGCCTTTAAGATTATCGGCAACGGCATTCCCACACAGCTTACCAAAGCGGTAATGGGCGGTGTGCTTGACTCCGCATATGAGCAGACTCACGATGGAGAGGTGCTTTACTCGGATCGTAACTATAGCGAAGGTTTGAGCGAAGCCGACAAGGAGGTCGCAGATAATGTTATTCGCAGACTCAAGGAACACAAGATGTTTGCGAAATATTACAGAGGGTACGGCACATATACTGAAAAGCGAATCAATCACGAAATTGCTTGGTCTATGGCAGAGAACGACCCCGATTATGCACAGACATACATTACTTGGGTAAAACCAAGCGACTACATCTATGCAACCACCGCAACGGAAGCGTGGCGTGAGCAACTTACAAAGGAAGCAGGTTCGTTGGACAAGGAAAGACTTGCCAAAGAAACACAGCCAATATACCTTACTGTAGACTTTGAGACAGGTAAAATCAAAGGTCACGAAGGTAGACACCGAATGATTGCTTTGGAAAAAGCAGGAGTTGAGAAGGTAGCGGTGATAATCATCTCAAGGAATGACCAATATTGGCAGACTAAACCGATTGAGGTTATGAAACTTGAGGGGCAAGACTTTGGTGATTACAAGAGAGGCGCAGGCTTCTTCTTGCACAATATGTTGCCTTTGTCTGAAAGATATGCTGATGTTGCAAGAGAGATGTTCTCGTTTGACACTACCGATGGTGTTCGATTCTCTGACCGCTCGCCTGACTCCGTATCCACTCGTACCCTTCTCGCCAATGCTCTTGAGACTACAGCACAGAACGATATTGAGAAAACCAAGCTTGAGCAGTACAAGAGCAAGATTGACCTCATTGAATCGGAGTATGATAAGCTCACCGAGCTGAAAGCGAAGATCAAGGAACTGTCTTTCGCCAAGGGAGCAAGAGATACCAAGGCGATAAAGAAGCTTCAGTTTGAGGCGAATCAGACCGCGAACCGCATCAACGTCTATGACCGTCAGCTTCTCAACCTTGAGTCCACCACGGCACTCAAGAATGTCCTTCAGAGAGAAAAGAAGATGGCATATGATAAAGCCAAGAAGGAGGGCAAGGATGCTCTTGCAAAGCAGAGAGAGAGACAGGCGAAGACGATTAGAACCTTGATGGATAAGAACACCGAGTCGAGGAAGAAAGCCATCGAAGGTCGTAATCAGACCGATATGAGACACAGGATAAGGGAGGTTGTTAAAGAACTCAACGATCTGCTTCTCAATCCCACAAAGGATAAGCACATTCCTATCGGTCTTCAGAAGCCTGTTGCATCTGCACTTGCGGTAATCAACATGGATACCGTTGGAGCAGACGAGAGAATCGCCAAGTACAACGAACTTATCTCAAAAACGAACGATCCCGATAAGATAGCAAAATTCACAAGGTCAAGAGACAACATTGAGTTGCAAGGCGAAAGCCTCAAAGATAAGTTGGTCATCTTGCAGAACGCTTATGCAGCTCTGCTTAAGTCTGACGATCCCCTTATCAAAAACTCTCACAATGAAGCCATTGAAAACCTCATTGAGAGTACAATAGACAAGGTTGGAAACACCTCCATCCGCAAGATGAATCTTGAGCAATTGGAAGCCGTGTACGATATGTTCAAGGCTATCAAGGCTACCGTAAGGAATGCCAACAAGATGTTCAAGGAAGGCAGACAGGAGATCGTCACCGATAATAGTGAGGCTGTGAAGAGAGAGGTCAGTGCTATCGGAGGTCACCGAGAACGAGTGCTGAAGGCTACCAAATGGCTCAAGAAGTTCGGATGGAATATGCTGAAGCCGATATACGCTATGAAGCTTATAGGCTCGGATACTCTTACAAGGCTCTATGAGAATGTCCGCAAGGGCGAGGATACTTGGGCGGTAGACGTAAACGAGGCGAAGAACTTCTTCAAGGAGACGGCAAAGAAGTACGAGTACAATGTATGGGACTTCGAGAAGCAGTACAAATTCGCAGATAGCGTAGGTCATCCATTCTCACTTACTCTTGAGCAGATAATGTCACTTTACGCATATTCAAAGCGTAAGCAGGCAGACAAGCACCTTGAACTCGGAGGCTTCATATTCGATGACTCTATCGAGGTAACCAAGAAGAACAAGCTCGGTATCCCGATGAAGTATGAGGTCAACGATGCGAATCCGTACAGGCTCAAGAAGGAAGACCTCGCCAAGGTAATCGATCTTCTTGAATCACAGATGCCCAACGTAAAGGGATTTGTTGACGAGATGCAGGCTTACCTCTCCGATGTAATGGGAGCGAAGGGTAACGAGGTCTCTCTTGCGATGTACGACATCAAGCTCTATAAAGAGCAGAACTACTTCCCTCTTAAGTCTGCAAAATACTTCAGAGAGTTTGATCCTGAAAAGAACGGCACTCCGAAAATCAAAAATTCGGGATTCTCCAAGAACACAGTACCGCAGGCGGGCAACCCCATCGTCCTTTCAAACTTCATGGATGTATGGGCAAACCACGTCAACGATATGTCGATGTATCACGCATTCGTGCTTCCTCTTGAGGACTTTATGAGGGTGTACAACTACAGTTCAACGGCAGGCGGTTACGACTCCGTTCAGCAGTACATCAAGAATGCATATGGACTTCAGGCGAACACATACATCGAGACTCTTATGAATGACCTCAACGGAGGAGCAAGAACCGATCCTGCCACCGACCTTATCGGTAAGGGTATGTCGCTCTTCAAAAAGGCGGCTGTATTCGCTTCTGCATCCGTAGTCATTCAGCAGCCTTCGGCAATAGCGAGAGCGATGGCTTATGTGGATGCCAAATACTTCGTTGACAAGCCTGAAGCCACCAAGCATAGTGAGACGTGGGCAGAGGTAAAGAAGTACGCTCCTGTGGCAATTATCAAGGAGATGGGATACTTCGACACCAATATGGGCAGAAGCACCGTTGATTGGATCAAGGAAGAAAAGACTTGGCGAGACAAGGTCGATGACATTGCCTCCAAAGCACCTGCTCTTGCCGATGAGCTTGCATGGTGTGCTATATGGAAGGCTGTTAAGCGTGAGATTGCCGATAGCACCAATCTTGAGGTCGGCTCGAAAGAGTTCCTCAAGATGGCAGGAAAGAGATTTACCGAGGTCGTGACCAAGACACAGGTATATGACTCCGTACTCTCCCGAAGTGCTTTGATGAGGAGCAAGGATTCAGGTGCGAAGATGATTACTGCATTTATGGCAGAGCCTACCACCTCTCTCAATATGGTAGTCGATGCGATTATCGAGGGCAAGAGAGGCAACAAGAAGTTTGCAGGCAAGGTGATCGGAGCGGTAGCATCCTCAATCATACTCAACTCCATCCTTGTATCGCTTGTAACGGCGGCAAGAGATGACGATGATGACGAGACCTATGCCGAGAAATATCTTGAGAGCCTTACCGCAGAGATGCTTGACGGCTTCAATCCCCTTACCTATATTCCCCTTGTCAAGGACATATGGTCTATTATGCAAGGCTTCGACATCGAGAGAAGCGATATGTCCATATGGAGTGATCTGTGGCAGTCCGTTGAGAACCTGTTCAGCGACAACAAGAGTGGCTTTGAGAAGACCGAAGGCATCGTAGGTTCTATAGCATCAATCTTTGGACTTCCTTTAAAGAACCTTATGAGAGATGCAAGAGGAATATACAACCTCGCCTCTACCCTTTTGAGCGGTACTCCTACCACTTGGGCAGGAGTTGGAGAGGCTGTAGGCGGTGCTGTTAAGGACTCTATTCCCCTCTATAGCAGAATTGAAAAATGGGTAGGTGCAGACACGAGCAAATCGGACAAGCTCTACAACGCTATTATGAGCGGAGATCAGAATCAAATCGACAGAGTGAAGTCACAGTACAAGGATGACAAGGCTGTCGAGTCAGCGATTAGACAGGGACTCCGAGAGAATGATTCTCGCATTAAGGAAGCGGCAAAGGCACACGGTTCGGGCGATATCAGAGGCTTCAGCAATTATATAGATACCATAGTTGCGGAAGGACACTTCGATAGAGAGACGGTAGAAGGTGCTATCCGTGCTGAAGAGAGTGCATTCAACACCAAGGTCAACGAAGCTGCCGAAGCCAAGAATAACGGCAATGATGCAGAGTACAAGAAAATCGTCAGAGAGCTTCGTGACTCTTACAAGGGCATTTACTCACAGGATGAGATAGTCAATTTGATCACCGTGGCTCAAAAAGAGCAACTTGAATCGAATGATGACGAAGATGTCGAGGAAGCAACCTCCATCTACAAGGCAAGCGACATCAACGATGCCTTTGAGAGTGGAGACACCGACACGGCTCTTGAGGTCATAGACGATCTCTTCAACACCAAGGTGACCAATTATCTTGCGGAGGCAAGGAAGGATGCCGAGGAGAACGGAAAGACTTTCAACGAGAGGAAGGCTCAAGCAGAGGCTGAATCGAAAGCGAAGTCCTCTATCAAAGCCTCAATGACATCCTATTGGAAACCTCTCTACAAGGAAGCTTACAAATCGGGCAACACAGCCGAGAAGGAGCGAATTGAGAGAATTCTCAAGGCATCGGGACTCTACGGAAACGCATCCGAGGTCATCAAGACCTGCCGTGAATGGCGAACCGAGAGAGATTAACCACAAATGCAGAGGGGGGGAGTCCCACCGACTCCCCCTTTTCTGCTACAATAAATACAGTAACATAGGAGGATTTACTGATATGAACTATTCAGATTTCAGATTTACATTGGATATTCAGATACATCAGGCTCAAGTGTCTGTGCCTGTCACGTTCGGTGACTCGGCAAGAAGGCTTTGCATAGGCTTGACGGACGGAAGAAAGCCTTATGTCATCAAAGATGGATGCATAGCGGTATTCAATGCAAAAAAGCCTGACGGCACTAAACTTAAGAATGCCTGTATCATAGAAAGGAACGTTATCCTTTACGAGTTTACCGAGCAGACGGCGAATGCAGAGGGTATCGTATACTGCGATATAACGCTATATGGTGTAGACGGCAAGGTGCTTACCTCTCCGCAGTTTACCATCGTTGTAGATAAGAGGGTCGTGAGAGATACGGAGGTTGCCGTTTCCGAAGATCAGTACACAGCTTTGGATAACATCTTTACATACGAGGCGCAGAGGCAGAGCCAAGAGGAGCAGCGTATAGCCAACGAGGAACTCCGTGAAATTTTGGAGAAAAACCGTGATGATTCCGAGACACAGCGCAAGGCTAACGAAGTATCACGACTTAATGCAGAGGGAGATCGCACGGTAGCCGAGGGGAAGCGAGTTGCTGCCGAGAATCAGAGGCAGAGCCAAGAGGAGCAGCGTATAGCCAACGAGGAACAGCGCAAGGCTAACGAGGAACAGCGTAAAATCAACGAGACAAGCCGAGCTAACGCTGAAACAAGTCGAGCTAACGCAGAGGCAAACCGTGTTGGTGCAGAAAATCAGCGCATGGCTAACGAGACAAACCGGGAGAAGCGTTTTGCGGAAATGGTAGGTCTTGACGGAGATATTCACAAGGCTCTTGATGCCATTCTTGCAATTCAGGAGTCACTTATCGGAGGTGATGCGTAATGCCTTATATTAAGGGTAAATGGAAGTGGCAAAAATCTTTCAAGGACAGAGATTATCAGGTGCAGTGTCAGTGCAGTTTTGTTTCTAACGGTGAGACTTTTTACGGTATAGGCTTTGGTTATGACTCGCACAATGGTTGCTATATGCTTGAATATGAACGCAGTGAAGGTTCAGCAACGGCAGGATCGAGTTATCAAGATGAGACTACCTGCTATATGTTTGACGATTACCGCATTATAGACTTCGGTGATACGGAACAATATATAGATCGCATGCTTCACGAGTTTATACTTGACCATGCCGAGCCGTATTTTACTATACCTGAAAAGCTTGAGACCATAGCCTCCAACGAGCAGAAGGTACACAAAGCAGGCTACGATCTTGGTCATGACAAAGGCTATGATGAAGGCTTGGACGTTGGCTACCAAAACGGCTTTGAGGAAGGCAAAAACGCAGGCGGCTACGACCAAGGCTTTGCGGACGGAAAGCAAGCGGAGTATGATGCGTTTTGGGATGCTTATCAGCAGAACGGCAATTTAACAATCTACGAAAATGTTTTTGGTGGAAAAGGTTGGAACAACGAGACCTTCAAGCCTAAATATACTATCAAGCCGAACTATGCGTATAACATGTTCTATGCGTGTGCTGTGACAGATGGATGGGAATATATAAAGGATATGGATTTTTCACAGTGCACTTTTGTTAATCAGGCTTTTTCTCAATGTTATTTTAAGCACATCGGCACATTAGATTGTAGGAAAGCGGATACTGTAAATTCTCTGTTTTATCACGCACGAGCGTTGCAAACCGTTGACAAGTTAATAGTAAAAGAATCCCAAACTCTTGTAAACGCCTTTACGAATATTCCTACACTTGAAAATATAACATTTGAGGGTGTAATAGGACAAAGCATAGATATGGCAGGAGTATATAGCGGAAATGCAAATACCAAGCTCACTCGTGCGAGCATCGAAAGCATAGTAAACCATTTGTCCGACACGGCTACGGGTAAGACTTTGACGCTTTCAAAGACGGCGGCTGACACGGCATTTCCTTGTTGGTTGGACGGAGTAAACTATGGCTGTGGCGGTAATGGTGAATGGATTGAACTTGTGGCGACCAAATCCAATTGGCAAATATCACTTGTATAAGGAGAAAAAACATGCAGAAAGAAACAATCACAAGAGTAAAGCTCACGGCAAGTGAGGGACACATACTCACGGACGGTGAGCATTACGGCAGGATCGTATACCTTGCCTCGGGTGACGAGGGCGAGAAGTGGTACGAGATCACAGAGGCGGAGTATCAGAAAATCCTTGAGGAAGCCGAGGTGAGAGCAACATGACAGAGGCGATCATAACATCAATCTTGTCGCTTGTCGGTACTTTGGGCGGAACTTTCGGCGGCATACTTATATCGAGTAAGCTTACGAACTTCAGAATAGAACAGCTTGAAAAGAAGGTCGAACAGCACAACTCCGTGGTGGAGAGGACATACAAAATCGAAGGCAAGGTCACGGAACTTCAGCACGAGGTTGCAGACCTTAAAGAATATCATAAGCCTTAAAGGAGGAATGTAAATGCCAAAAGTCGAAACTCGGTGCTTATGGTGTGGCAAAACCTTCTTTACTCATCAGTGCGAAATTAACAGAGGTGGCGGTAAATTCTGCTCTCGGAGTTGTGCAAGAACTTATCGAAACACATATGATAATCCTACCAAAAAGGATGAGGTTAGAGCCAAAATATCGGAGAATCACGCTGACGTAAGCGGTGAGAATAATCCGATGTTTATGCGAAGGGGTGAACAATCTCCTGCTTACATAGATGGGCGAAAATCCTTTAAAGGGGAAAAATATCGCAGAATGCTATTAGCAAGCGGAAGAAAGCAAGAATGCGAAGTTTGCAAGGCAACGAGCAATCTTCATGTTCACCATATTGATGGAGACCATAATCACAATGTCTTGGAGAATCTCACTTGGGTGTGTGCTAAATGCCATAATATTATTAAGCATAAATATCCAAGAGATAAACGAGGCAGGTTTTGTGGTTAAATAACAAGCCAAAGGAAGTGATGTTCTATGTCAACACCTAAAGTATTTATCGGTGTTGGTCATTGAGTCGTGGAGGAAGCGATCCCGGCGCAATAGCCAACAATACCAAAGAAAAGGACTTGAATCTATCTATCGCTCTCGCTTGCAGAGACGTGCTTGCGAGGCATGGAGTATCGGTCAAGATGAGTCGTACAAAAGACGAGAACGATACAATAAGTGAGGAAATCAGCGAATGTAACGAATATTCACCCGATCTTGCGGTGGACATCCACAACAACGCAGGAGGCGGTGACGGAGCAGAAACCTTCTACCACTATGGTGGTGGAGTCTCCAAGACACTTGCGGAAGACATCCTCACAGAGATAGTAAAGATAGGTCAGAACTCAAGAGGTGCGAAGATACGAAAGAATGCCAACGGCAAAGATTACTACGCTTTCATCCGTAATACCTCCTGCCCTGCTGTTATAGTTGAGTGTGCTTTTGTGGACAACTCCACAGACCTCAAAATTTTAGCCACAGAGGGCGATAGGCAGAAGATGGGGGAAGCAATCGCAAAAGGCATCCTAAAGACCTTGGGCATAGAATTCCAAGCCGAGACAGGCACGATATACCGTGTTCAAGTCGGAGCTTATAAGGTCAAGGCTAACGCAGAGGCTATGCTGAAGAAAATAAAAGAGGCAGGCTTTGATGCGTTTATAACTACATAAGAAAAGGGGCATCCGCAAGGGATGCTCCTTTTCCATTGACTTATAAGGCTTTATTCTTACCTCCAACATTTATGTGCAGACGAACACGCTCATTGATGATGGATGTAAGAGAAGGTGCAAAAAAATATCACACCTTCAATTTTACATCGATGTTGATGGGTGTTACATCCCAATGACCGCCTGCGGTCTTGATGGTCGTGCCTTTTGCCTCTCCCGGCGCACGTCTTGAGCGATTAGGTCTCTCTCTGCTATAAGTTATCCTTTCGATACAATCCTTGAGGAGTCTGTTCTTATCTCCTGCATCCATATTGGGATCATTCAAGGCATCTAATGCTTTTCTAAAGCGGACAACCTTCTCTCCATAGTCTATAGGATCGGGCATAGATTTTCGGGCATTACACATAGCCTCTTTGACTTCTTCCTTCTCTTTGAGGAGCTTCTCGTTCAGCATCTTGAAGATGTGCGGTGGCATTCTCTGTGACTCATCGGGATGAGACTGTGCCTCCCACTGCGCTATTTCCCTTGCATCAAGTTCTTGCATTTTCTTTTCAAGTGTCTTAAGGAGCTTTTCGTGGAGCTTCATTGAGTCACCCGAATTATTCTTTATCCTATGCTCAAAATCCTCTATACATTGAGCCAAGACTCCCTTTACCATTTCAATTAAATCATCATAGGTGCAAGAGCCTGTATTACAATGTGTTTGGTCATCGCAAAGAAGTCTTGGAGCATATCTGTCGCTGCCGTCTTTCAACTTGTGAGTACGCAAGGACATCACTCTTCCGCATTGACAGTACAGCAATCCTGCGAGGGGATTCCTTATACCCATATTCTTTCTTACTCTCACATTCTTGCCGAGCTTCTCTTGAGTTGCTTTGAACAGCTCCTCGGTGATGATGGCTTCATGCCTTCCTTCATATATTAAATATTCTCCAATCTCGGTCTTTGGGCGAGTCTTCTTTATTTCTCCATCCTCAACAACAGTAACGGTCTTTCGCCAATTCCATTTAACCTTTCCGAGATAATGCACGTTAGAGAGCATATCCTTGAGTCCACGATTTGACCAATGCTCTCCCTTGGGCGGTTTAACTCCCATACTATCAAGGTGGTGACAGATGCTTACCATTCCCATACCCTTATTGGTATACATATCGAATATCATTCGGACTACATTTGCCTGTTCCTCGTTGATGGCGAGAGTTGGGCATTTTCTTTTGCCTTCTGTTACCCATATCTTATTATATCCGTATGGAGGGATAGAGCCGACATAGTTGCCTTCGCTGATGGAACGGAGTGTGCCTCTGCTCATTATCTTTTTGGTGTATTCAAGGAACTCGTTTCCTCGCTTCAGTTCCCTTTCAAACATATCCCTGTCATACTCGTCTCGGAGGTCGTATACCTTCTGTGGAGTGATTACAAGCGTGTTAGTGTAGCGAAGCAGCTTTATAAGCCTTCCGCAGTCCTCAAGGTCTCCTCTCGATAATCTCTGCACCTCAACAACGAGGATTGCTTTGACCTTTGGTGACTCGATCAGTTTGAGAACCTTCTGCATTTCGGGACGGTCTGATATAGTCTCGCCCGACACGACCTCTCTGTATTTATTTTCTTCGGGGACTTTTGCTCCGAGGTTTCTCTCTGCCCACTCGTCAATAATGGCTTCGTGCCTTGAGAGGACTTCCTCAACGGTTAGGAGAGGATCGTCTGCTCTTGACTTACGCAGGTAGGCGAGGAATTCGTCAGGTTGTAGGTGTAACTCTTCTATATAATTACGGTACAATTTTATTCCTCCTTTATTTAATCGTCATCACTTCCACCAAATTTGTGTATAACAAACAAAAATGCCAAAACAAGTGACCAAACAATGAAAAATATTTTACCTATAATATGGCTATCTGCTGTTGCGACAACATTAACCAAGTACCCAAACCAAAGGAACGTGATAATATATGTCAGAGCAGTAAATACTCCTTCGTCATACAATCTATTTAGTGCTTTGATGACACTCTTCTTTTTTCTTGGGCGGTTTGAGTTCATCGCTTTTGGAGGTTGCTTGTGTTCTATTTGCCTTGCCTCTTCTTTTCCCCTAATTCGCTGTATTACACCTTGCAATGGATATTCTGATTCCATTCTCGACAACTGAATGTTATATTGCACTATTTGGCTTTCAATCTTTTTTATAGAAGATGATGCATTCGCTTGTTTAGATAAGCGTTGAATGTCCATATGTGCTTCTTCAATCTTATTAACTATGCTACGATATTCATGTAGACACTCTGCCTCGTATTTATCCTTTATCACGTCAATAGGTGCATTACAGAGCAAGACTCTGTTGGATACATAATTACGCTCACTCATTTTGTTTCCTTCCTTATTCCTCATCGGGTAGCATATCTTCAAACTCTTGCGGAAACTCGACTCCGCAAGGGTATGTATCGTCTATCTTCCAATCGGGATTGTTTCTTTTCGATTCGTCTAACCAATCTCCCCATTCACGCAGTTCTGCGGTCATTTGTTTAACGGCAATGGTGTATGCTTTGTCATAGATGTCTTGAAGTTCTTTGCAGTTATAGAACTCGTTGTAGTATATCTCGGATTGTGTGCCGAATTTTACGAGTCTTACGGCTTCCTCGTCTGTCAGCTCCACATCGATCCAAGACTCTCCCGAATCGCCTGTGCCATAGTTGCACCAAGCAGGAAATGTAAATTCTTTCATTAGCGAGTACCTCAATTGTTTGGTTTAAGTTTATTGTAGTAATTGTGGATGGCTATGATCTCGTCCTTGTGCTGAAGTTCCTTTTTAAGAAGCTCGATCTCGGTTGTTAGGGCGGTAACCTTGGTCTTGAGCATTTCGTTCTCAACGAGTGTCAAGTCACGCTCTGCCTCGACAACGTCAACGGCTTCCTTAATTCCGACAAGTTCGTCCGTAGCAACGACAACCTTTGTATCGGAAAAGATGTCTCCTAAATCATATCCCATTGCTTTTACAATAAGGTCAAGTGTGTCCGCATAAGGGTGGTCGCTTTCTCCTGCGAAGATGCGACTGATGGTTCTTTCGGGCAAGGTTGTCTTCTCTGCTATCTGTTTTGTGGACATCCCTGTCCTTTTCTTTAGTTCTTTAAGATTGTCTAACCACATATGTTGTCCTTTCTAATGTCAAGTTTGTCCGTGGTGGGTGATAAAGTTGGGTATTAAATGGATAAAGTTGGGTATTGATTTTCAAAACTCGCCGTTGTATAATTTTCTCAAGCAAAGCAATTGTCGAAAAATGTTGACTTTTGCGAATGCTTCATTTAATATAAAATCATGGAACTCACATTCGCATTGTTAGAGGGGGACTAAAATAATGACAGAAAACAAAACGGAACTGATTAAACTCATTCTTGAAAACGATAATCCTGAACAGGCTGTAATGACTGCGGCTGGCATTATTCTTAGTCTCCTAATGCCACACGAATCATCTGAAGAGCAAGTTTCTGCTTGTCTTTAGGTAAACGATCAAAACCTTCCATCGTATGTATCATCAGCTCTCTTGTTTCGGGTGATAGTCGATGGTATAGCTCTAACCACATCTGCTCCCCTTCTGAAAGGTTTGACTCGGAGGGGGAGGTCTTCTTTACCTGTCTTTCCATAGGGACATCGTATCCCATAAGCCAAGCCTCATTGACATTCAGTGCCATCGCCATATCATATACACGATCTTGCTTTGGTTCGTATGCTCCGCTTAAATATAAGCTTAATGAACTTTTAGGCACATTGGCAAGTTTGCAGAGTTCATATTGCTTCATTCCTTTTATTTTTAATGCTTCGGCAATTCTCTTACTACAAGACTCGACCTTTTCTTTGTACATTTTCTCACCTCCTTTTTTCTATATAATACCATATGAGTTTGGAAAAATCAAGGCTTTGGACGAAAAAAGTTCAAAAAAGTTTGGAAAATTTCAAAAAACCTCTTGACAAGTTTCGACAAAGGTGCTATAATGGCATCACAAGGTTTGGAAAGCCAAACCTTGACACAACTCAAGAAAGGAGAAAAATCGCAATGAAGTACAACTATTCAAAGCTGCTCGGTAGGATCAGAGAATGCGGATTTACGCAGGAAAAGCTTGCAAAGGCAATCGGCAAAAACAAAAGCACCGTAAGTGCTAAGATCAACAATCAGTTCTCTTTCACGCAGGATGAAATGGATGACATTTGCAGGGTGCTTGATATTCCCAATGATGAAATTGGCGAATATTTTTTTGCTCGATGAGTTTGGAATTCCAAACAAACAAGTAATGTCAAGAACGATTCAACCTGCATATTATGTAGGAAAGATTTTCACGAGGTGATGCTATGGCAAAAACAGACACCTACAAAGAGGTCAGGGTGATAGAGTTCCCTCAAGGAACTGCTACAGTTCACATCCCCGACCTAACCGAGGAGGAGAGAGCGAGACGGATGAAACGTATAGCACAGTCGGCAGCTCTTCTGCTCTACCCCGAATTAAAAAAATAAAAATTTAAATTTTAAAAAGTGAGGAACAAAAGATGTTTAAGAAAATCAAAGAGATGTTTATTTGGCTCTTCTCCAAGAAAGTTGGACAAGCCATCAACAACGGAGCTACATACGAAGAGGTATGCAATATCGTACAGGAGGAAATGAAGAAATGAAAAATGTAAACGAGTTCAAGATAGGTGACCGAGTCAGAGTCAAGGAATATTACGACATCCCCACAGAGCTTCAATCCAAGGGATATGCAAGGTTTTGCGGTGAGGTCGCAACGATAGAAGACAAGTTCTATTCCGAAGGTCAGAAGTGCTATGTGTACAGTATACAGTTTGATAACTTTGCCACATCCAAGAAACTGTGGAAGGCAGAGATGCTTGAGGAGGTTGACGAGGATGTCTCCTATGAATACGAGTTCGATTACCTCGACAACGTGGTCGTGGCAAGGCTCTACGAACTCCGTGAGGACTCCAAGACCGAGATCGCAAGAGGTCACGGTCACATAATCCACGAGGGTGTGGTAGGAATAGCACAGGCTGCTTCTTATGCCCTTCGCAAGATATACTATCAAATCAATGCCAAGGAGGGCGATGACGATGACGAAATATGAGAACCATTGTTGCGGATGTGCGACACCGGGATACCCTTGCATGGGTTCAAGTTGCCCTAACAGACAGGTAGAGGTCTTCTACTGCGATGTATGCGGTGAGGAGATCGAGGGCGATATTTACGATGACGGAGACGAGCTTTGCGAGCATTGCTTGCTTGAGAGATATAGAAAGGAAGTTTAATTATGTACGATAAAACAATGGTTATAGGAGAGAACGGAAAAATCACAAGAATCGATGAGACGATGATTTCCATCACGATGAGAGCGTTTGATCAACTTGTGAGAACCGCAGAGAGAGTTGAGACGATCAAAAGAATGTATAACGACAACAAAGGAATCTTGTGCACAAGTGACGTTGTGGCGATTCTTGGCATAGAAAAATACAAGGAGGAAAATGAAGATGCTTAAGAACTTTAATGAGTTGAGAAGGGTTGATGTGACACCTCACATCAAGCAGAGAGATGGTGCAGATTACTTGCCTTGGGCAACGGTGGTAGACCTTCTGCACGAGCATGGCGCAGAGAAGGTATTCTTCTCGCCTGTGTGCAACGATAACGGAAGCAGCTTGTTTATGTCGGATCAGACCTTTACCGACAGCAAGGGCAACGTCAACAGATGCTACGAGGTGCGAATAGCGATCACGGTGGATGATGACCACTTCGTCTACAGCTATCCCCTGCTCAACGGAATCAATCCTGTAAAGGATAACTCCCTCAATCAGAATGTTGTATTCAAGGCAATGGCGAGAGCCTTCGTTAAGGCAATAGCACTCCGATATGGTCTTGGATTCTCCCTTTGGGCGAAGGATGAGCTTGAGTCACAGGAGGATGAAGACCTCTACAAGCACAGCCTTGAGGCAATCAAGCTCCGATTCCAACAGACATACACACAGAAGCTTCAGAAGCATATGTCTGCCGAGGATATCGCCAAGGGACTCAATATGACGGTGGATGAGGTCAAGGTCATATTTACATATTTCGATCAGTTGAAGCGGTTTGAGACCGCCTTGCAGAAGCTATGATAGCAAGCAAGGATAGAAGCGGTTGGTTCGGTGCTTCCGATGTAGACAAAATCGTAGGCAATTGGAATACCAAGACATGGATGGATTGGTGGCTTGTGAAAATGGGAGTTGCAAGGAACGATATCGAGACCATTGCAATGAACGCAGGTACTCACAAGGAGCATCAGATTCTTGAGTATGTGTCCCCTTTTATCGAGACGGACAAGCAGATACTCATTGAGGACTTGAGGCTTCGCATCAACCTTGACGGCAACGTGGGAAAGCACATATACGAGGTCAAGACACACTCGGCTGAAAAGGTTTTCAAGCCTTCAAAGAAGTACATTCAGCAGGTTATGGTGCAGATGTATGGCTTTGAGACGAGGGAGGCAGATATCGTGTCCTACGGACTCACGGATGAGGACTTTAAGAATTACTTCCTACCTATCGATCCCGAAAGGCTCAAGTATCATCCGATCCCCTATGACGAGAAGTGGGTGGAAACAGTATTCCTACCGAGGATAAGATATCTTGCAGATTGCCTTAACAAGGGCATTCTGCCCGACAGAGAGAGGAGATTCCCATGAAGTTAAGTGGAAAGATAGTCGGTGCAAGTACCGACTTTAGAACAGGCAAGCCTTGCCTCACTCTTGAGATAAACGAGAGGAACGATTTTGAGGCTCTTGTGGACGAGATGAGGGACAAGGACAAGCTCTCCATTGAGGTCAAGCCTTACCGGGAGAGAAGGTCTCTTGATGCCAATGCCTACTGTTGGGTATTGATAGACAAGCTTGCCAACAGGTTGAATATGTCCAAAGAGGCTATCTACCGAGAGTACATCAAGCACATCGGTGGCAACAGCGAGATCGTGTGCATCAAGAATTCTGCCGTAGAGCGACTTTGCCAAGGGTGGCAGAAGAACGGCATCGGATGGCAGACAGAGACCTTTGAAAGCAAAATAGAGGGATGTACGAATGTCATCCTTTACTACGGCTCGTCTACATACGATACGGCACAGATGTCAAGGTTGCTTGACCTCATCATACAGGATTGCAAGGATCAAGGGATTCCCACGGAGACTCCCAATGAGATTGCAAGGCTGAAAGCATTGTGGGGTGAGTAAGTGGCAAAGTCCATCATCAGCGAGGAAAAGCGGTGCTTTATATGTGGCTCTAATCAATGGATAGAGATTCACCACATATTCGGAGCTGCTGACAGGAAGAAATCTACGGAGTACGGACTTGTAGTTCCCCTCTGCCATTACTGCCACAATGAGCCTCCGAATGGGGTGCATCAGAACAAAGATATCCGTAGGAAGCTTCAAGCCTACGCACAGAAAAAGGCTATGAAGCACTACGGATGGGATATGGACACTTGGCGGTCAATATTCGGAAAAAATTATCTATAGGAGGGTATTTTATGCATAACTTTAAAATCACCTGCGATAACGGTGCGATAACCATCATCAGAGCAAGAAACAGAGAAACCGCTATAATGCTCTTCTGCAAGGCAGAGGGGTGTTCAACGGAGTGGTTTTGCGAACATTGCAAAATCGTAAAGAGGAGCGAGGTGTGAGCTATGAAGATTACACAACGAGACATTATTCTTTGGCACTTGCAGAACGTAGGCACTCTCACAAGGGCGCAGGCTATGAGTGAATACGGCATAGTCGAATTACCTGCGAGGATCGTGGAGCTTAAGAGGCTCGGACATAAAATCACAAGCACGAAGGGTACATCAAAAAACCGCTTCGGCACAGTACACTTTAACATCTATAAATTGGAGGAATAATTATTATGGCAAACTTAAACCTTAACAAAGTAATCATCGGTGGCAGACTCACAAGTGAGCCTGAACTCAAGACCACACAGAGCGGTCTTTCGGTAGTATCATTCAGCGTTGCGGTCAACAGGAAGACCAAGCAGGGCGAGGAGCAGAAGGCAGACTTCTTTAACGTAACCGCTTGGAGACAGACGGCTGACTTCGTGGCGAGATACTTCCACAAAGGCTCGTCCATCTGCATTGTCGGATCGCTTCAGAACAGTTCTTGGACAGACCAAAACGGACAGAAGCACAACAAGACGGACATCGTTGCCGATGAGGTTATGTTCGTTGACAGTAAGAGCGATAACGAGTCTGCACAGTCATCCTACGGACAGCAGGTCGTGCCGAAGTTTGAGGAAATCAAGACGGATGCAGACCTTCCCTTCTGATGAGGTGGCGGTATGAAGCACCTCGGAGATATAACGAAGATAAGCGGATATACTGCACCGATAGTCGATTGTATTATCGGTGGCAGTCCCTGCCAAGACCTTTCGGTGGCAGGTAAAAGAGCAGGACTTGACGGTGAGAGGTCAGGTCTCTACATAGAACAAGTAAGAATCGTAAAGGAGATGAGAGAGCGAGATGAGAGAAATGGACGGACAGGTGTCGATATTCGACCAAGATACATGGTGTGGGAAAATGTCCCCGGAGCATTCAGCAGTAACAAAGCCGAGGACTTCAGAATCGTCCTCGAAGAACTCGCCAAAGTCAAAGACAAAGATGCCGTTATTCCTCTGCCTGACGGAGGAAAATGGACAAACTACGGATGCATCATGGGAGACGGATGGAGCATCGCTTGGAGAGTTCTCGATGCACAGTTTTGGGGAGTCCCCCAAAGACGTCGTAGAATCGCACTTATCGCAGATTTTGGAGGACAATCCGCACCCGAAATATTGTTTGTCCGCAAAAGCGTGTCAAGGGATATTGACGAGGGCAAACCGCAGAGGAAAGAAGCTCCCTCCAATGCTACAGGAGGCATTGGAGCAGATGATCGCCTTGGAGCAGACCAATATAACGCAGTAATCCTCGGAGACACAGTTTCCACATTGGGAGTTAACTGCGGTATGTCCCACGGCAGACAATGTGTGCTTGAGCCTGTGTACTCCGTAGAAAACCATCCTGCTGACAGTCGTGTTGGCATCAATGAGGATGGAATAGTACAAGCCTTGACAAGCCGTATGGGTACAGGTGGCGGTAACGTGCCGATGGTGTTAGCTCTTGATAGAGCCTCTTACAATCAAGGCAAGAACGCACAGTATGACTTTGAGATATCCGACAAGGGTGTTAACTCTCCCCTCGTTGCGAAAGGTCCGGGTGCTGTATGTTATGCTCTCGATCAACAAGGTGGCAAAGGTGGTGCTAATTTTGCCGAAAATGTATCGCCAACGATTTGTAGCGATAGTCATGGCACACCTCACGCTGTATGCTACTCCGTTGACCAAGGCGGTGGTAAGTCGAGTGTTGATGTAAGAGAGGATAAAGCTCCTACATTAACAACCACTCACGATGGTGCGCCTGCGGTGTGCTACGGCATAAACGGAGA
>JAEIGA010001064.1_pt1 | contig 41625 bp, 60 predicted proteins | sample 9270691 | NCBI WGS metagenome assembly JAEIGA01 (sample SAMN17057246, study PRJNA624740) | gut metagenome | biome: biome; isolation source: fecal sample | host: Bos grunniens | place: China: Xizang | collected 2019 | reverse complement strand
CGGAACCAAAATCCGGGGTGTTAGCCGTTGCACCACGGGTCAATTTGTTATTCAAGTTCGATTCCAACATACGTATAATTCAGTTCTTCATCGTATTCGGAACCGTCGAATTTCGAACCGAAAAAATCCCGAATCTTGGAAACCGCATCAATCGCGTTGCCCTCAATTTCGACAGTAAGATAAACACCGCCCGCCTTACGTCCGGACAATGCGGTTACATCAACATTAGTTCCGGCGATTGCGCCAACCTTGGCGTTCATCATCTGTTTCAAAATATCCTTTTTCATTTTCATTTTCTTTATCAGTTCCGGGAACCGGCCCGGTCCGTTTGGAATCGCTTTCCGAATGCAAATATAAGCATTAAAATTTAATTACCAAAAATTTTTTCATTATTTTTCAAAAAAGTTTTGTTTTGTCTTGTATCCTGGTGTTCCATTGAACAGTTCCAGACGCCAACGAATGTTCAAATGCACGATCCGTTGGGCCGTGCTTTCCAAGTTCGAACCACCATTTGTGTTTCGCACGTTTAACGAATATGCGACACACGCCGGACGGATCGCGGGCAATATACGCGTTAACCTTTGTTCCCATTCAAAACAATTTCGGGTCCGGGTCTAACAAAGATTCATTCAGCGCGTCCAACTCTTTTTCCATCTGGCGGGCTGCGTTCAATGCGTCGAAATCGTGCAATTGAAACCATTTCCGTTGTTCTTTCCGCAACGCAGAAACAAACTTTACGTATTCCATCGCCTGGTTCGGCGTTATTTCTTGCAAATTTTCGATTTGCGGGGCTTGAAACTCATTCATAATACTTTTATCGTTTGGATTGTTTAATGACCTTAATTCGGCTTTCTTTGCCCTTTTTGGGGGTTTCGCCGCGTTTCTTCGTTCGTGTACCCGTTTTCGTGGTTTCGGGTACGCGTTCCGGCTTCGTTGGCTTGACGGGATGCCCGCACCAAAAGAACATCGCAGTTCCGGCGCGGTAATAGTATTGGCACGTCCGGCACGATTGCGAATCTATTTTGATTTTCTTTCCGAACGGGCAATTTCCATCAATGGTTGTAAAAATCTTTGTCGGCATATTACGGTAATTCTTCGCCGGTCAAATCAAAAACGCGTTGTTTGATTTTCCCCGCTTCAACTAACAATCGAAAACGCAATTGTTTTAATTCCTTGGCGTCCATTTCTTCCAACCTGGCGGGTCGTCCATCCGAATATTGGAATTTGATTGAAATAATAACGTGTCGCATTTCAAAAAACTTCATTTGGGATTAAAGTGGGCGAGTTTCTCGCTTGAATAAATAATTATAATAATCTCTTGTTTCAAATATTTTGATCAAATCCCACCCATCCGCGCCGAGTTTGTTTAATTCGGATTCTTGTATCGGAAGTCTGAAAGATTGCACCGATTTATACTCAAATGTTTTCATATCAAAAATAGTTAAAGTGGGTTACTTCATTGTGATATTATTGGATTCATCGCCAATCCATACTGGGACAATAAGTATTCCGAGAATGAAAAACAATGCAAATAATAACATATCATTTCTTTACCTTTTTAAAATTAACCCAATATCCGGTTTTTGCAAACATCAAACACGGCGACATCGTACATTGACATTTCATTAACAAATCGCATTCGTTGCACCCATCAGCAACAAAATAAGACACGTGCCGAACGGCCCTATATTCAACACCGTTTATTGTAATTCCGTTTTTCATACTCAAAACAATTTTTGGTATTCGCGTTCCGGAAGATTCGATTTAACCCATTTCGGATCATTGACCAACGCCCTACGCCCAAAATGCATTATCAATAACGCATCCGCGTTCCATAACGTAACATCAACGCCCGGATATATGGCAGACGCCGCGTCTTTGTATCTGCGTTTCCTGTCGGCCTTTTCTTCGTGAACGCCACGAATACGCAATTTCAATTTTGTTTGCCAGGTTAAAGGATGGACCATTACATAAGGAATTCCCGCCGTTTCGATTATGGCTTTCAAATGCTCAAAATTTGCCATCATCTTTTGTACTCGGAACAACTTTCCCATATTCGTTTTTCCGTTTTCATCTGCCTTGATGTCGTCCGGACGCACAGATAGTTTTTCAAGAAACACGATTGGTTTGTAATTGTCCGCATAATAGCCAAAAAAATCCCGCAAATCGGTAATGTCTTTCGGCATCTTCAACGCCTTTGTGTTTTGTCCGGGAACGAACACGGCAATTCCGCCACCCACGCCAGGATCAACACCAATTACGCAGTTGATTTTTATTTTATCTTCCATCTTGCTTTCCGTATTTATGAACCACAAAACAATAGTTTTTCCTATATTGGCGCGTCGAAACCATTATTATTCCGTCGGGCGTATCAAATACTGTCCCCCAACAATAATACATTTTCCCGTATTCGCCCCTGGATATTTTACCATTGGCAACAACCCGCGCGACTAAACCCAAAGCCAATACCGGTTCGATGTTATCCCAAATGTCAATGTTTATTTTAACTTTGTTTTCCATTATTCAAACATTGTTAGTTGTGTTCCGATTTGTTCTTTCCCTAATATGAAATCGCAAATGAAATTCCGGGCATAATCCGGCGAAATCATACTACGTTCCTCACTACATATTCCGGTTTGTTTAGCACCTCTGGACGATAAAACATTTTTTAAAATTTTATCTTTTTGAATTGTCATTCCGTGCGTCGGTTCACAATTTACAAACCAATACGCCGTCGGCTTTTTGAAATAATCGCCACGCAACGATCGGTCATTATCAATTAGTGCCGGGGCCTTAATAAATCCGTTTTTCAAATACGTTTGCATTGCCCACGGATTTTCAACGACCAGGCGCAAGCCACGCAATTCACAAACGGCAAACAACATAATGAGCAATTCCAAAAAACGTTGACGATCCCGGGACCGATTCAAAACAAAATCGTATCGGTCCGCCAACGGCATATTACGTTTGTTTACATCAGTTAACGACATTTCCATTTGGCTTAATGACGAAAAATAAATGCAAGGGAAAAACGCCATTATAAAATCATCGTAAGTCATTGAATCAAAGACACTTTGCCCCCCCCCTATACGCGGTTTCAATCTCTTTGAACAGATCAATAACATTGTCCGTTTCTCCGAAATTGTTTTGTATATCGTAATCCATTGCCGGAATGCCCAATTTTATAAACTCATTCTTGAACGTTCCGGATTGCTCAAATAAGCAATGCGCCATTCCCTTTATTTCCATTGCTGAATTTTCAAAAAACGAACGTCATAATGCGAAACACGGGTAATATAGATTTTTCGCCCAGATTCGTTTGTTGTCTTAATACCATAACCACGGTATGATTGCCAAATTTCGACAATTTCCCCGGCTTTTATAATATCGCCCGCATTGTTTTTCAAATCGAATAAAACAACCGCTTTTGCCCCAATTATCCGTCTTGGTTTTTTTAGATACGGCAAACAAATTTCGTTTATTTTCCACCAATTAATTTCCATCTTCAAATCCAATAATATCCCGTATGTTTTTTCCCTGTTCAATCAGCGTAAAAAATGTATTCTTCAATGCTTTGTGCCTTGCGATCGAATACGCGGCCGTTTCAAGTTCCGGCGCATCCGGCCCCAATTTTTTCAAACGGTTAATGTCGCCGACCATCCCGCGCCGCGCAAATTCGTTGATGCTTTGTAGCCAAACGAAATTTTGTTCTTCTAACGTGACATCAACAGGAACGGCCAATCCACATTCGGACAAAATGTTGTAAAACACAACGTCCAATAATGGCGTCGTTGCTAATACTTTCGTTTCCTGGAAAATCTCAAAGTGCGCGACCAATTCACGGATTGCGTGTTTGCGGTATTCTTCTTTCATTCCAGGATCAACCGGCGTTTCCTTGCGCGGTACGGCTTCGTGGGCCTTTTTCAAAATCCATCCCCGCCGGGCCTTGTATGCGTCAAGAATCTTGCAAACGTATTCCGCATTGAATTGCTGATAATGGCCCCGGTCTGGCTGACCATCCCGGCCTTTCGGCAAGAATTCATCCAATTGGCCTGTAATACTCATTTCAAAGGCCATCCGAAAATCCTTTAACGTCAAGTTCGAATAATACCGTTTAAGCAATTCCGCCGTGCGAATTATCATATATTGCCGGTCCTGTTCATCCGTTATCCGGTAGCCAACATCTTTTGCGATAAAAAACAAAACATTTTTCAATTCGGCGGCAAGTTGCGGCCCGGTGTATTCCGAAATCGTTTTATCCGTGGATGCCAGGAACACGGCCCGTTCGACCGGTTCCAACGCATTCAAAACGGCCGGATTGTTGACCATTTCGCGCCGGATCATTACGGGCGTTTTCTTTACGACTATTTGGGTATTCGTTTCCATCAATCGGCCATTTCTTGCAAGTATTTAACCGCATCCGGAGAAAGTCCGCATCGCATATAATGCAGTTTTCCTTTCTCCATATCTCCACGAATAAAATTGCGGGCCGTTGCGATCCAATCTTTCATCTTCTTTCCCTTTTGCGCGGACCAATCCGCAACAGCGTGGTAATAATACGAAATATCAATATCGGCAAATTCTTCGCCTTTGAATTCAGCCGCAAACAAGTTGTAATCAGCAAACCTGGAGTTCTCAAACAAACACGCCGGTTCCGATGTCTTGCGCGGCCGGGAAACTGTAACCGTTTCAAACGCGGGTTCGGTCGGGAACAAACCGCCGTCGGCGGGTTTATCATCAATGTTCGGATTCTTAATGTTATAGTCTATATTAGAACGGTCCGTTTTCGGACTATTTGTTGGTCCGTTTTCGGTCTGCGTTTGGTCCGTTTTTGGACTATTAGTCCGGATTTGGTCTTTTTGTTTATTCCAATTAGCACAACGGGACGTAAACCGAACATATTTCACGCGGCCCAACTTTGTCAATTCAACAAAGCCCAAATCGGCCAATTCGGAAACATTCTTATAACACCGTTTCGCAACTCCAAACAATAACGGGAAATCGTCGGCCATCTTTTCGTCGGAATACTGATACCATACGAACCCATCAATTGCAACAGTCTTTGCCCAAATTGGCAATGTCATAAACGCGGCCAACGTGGACACCTGGACCAACGAAAGATCATTGACAATAGCAAATTCTTGATCTATGTTCAAATTGTACGTCATAATTCAATACCAAAATAATCTTCCAATGCTTTCTTCGTATCAATTGCAAGTTCCGGAAATAAACCGCCGGTTATCTTGGAAATATATTCTTCTTTACTTTCACAAAAAAAATGAAAGAATGATTGATTATAAACGTTTCGTTCGAATAACTCCCCCGCGTTCGGGTGGGTATCATAAAATTTTTGCTTTGCTTTTAATATGGCTTTTAACAATTTTGGGTATTTGCGAAAATCGGCTTTTCCTTTGTCTTGTTTAAGAGGGCAACCAATACAACCCAACCGGCGTTCAACGTGAAAAATTCCGTTTTCATCATAATATGTTGGCGCACATTTTATGCCGCGATCTTTTATGAATGTCAACACATCTTCATCCGTCCATTCAAGAATTGGAAGATAAACCCGCACTTTTTCTTTTGCGTTATAAACACGGCACATTTCCGGTTCCTTATACAATTTTGAACGTTTAACAGATTCACAACGTCGAATTCCTTGAATTGCGCGGTCATAAACTTTGTATTCTTTCAGTATCTCACAACAAAAACGCGCAAATCTTGACGGTTGACCCTTTTGTTCAACTAATTGAAGAAATGTTTTCTTTGGCGGAATAATCGTAACACCATTCGCCTTACAATGTGCAATCGTTCCGGGCGGATCAATCGTTGTATTCTTGTAAATGGCTTCAAATGGAATCCCGGACATTTTGGCTAATTCCAAGATTACGTCCGAATCCTTGCCGCCAGAATACGACAATTCAATTGGTCCATCTTGCGGAATAGATTGCAACAGTTTAATTGCAAAATCAATTTTGCGTTGTAAATCCATATCAAAAAACTAATTCCCGGCATTTGGGCCACGACGCACCAAATACCGGGAATCTTTTACCCTTTCGGGCTTAAACTCTCTCCGTTGGTCGTGGTCAACGTGTATTTCGATGCAAATATAATTACTTTTCCGTTTCCGGCAATAGCAATGACAAATTTTGTGTTGGGGCAATCGCCTTTCGTATTGCTTCGATTCTGGTATCATTCGCAATCAGCGAAACAACAGGATACCTGGAATTGACGCCGGGTTTGTTGCTTTTTGCAAACTGAACGGATAGATCAAATACCGTTTGCGTGACGGTCCCGCGCATCCGTTGAACGCCATCAAACGAATTGCGTATATTCTTGACACTTGACGCCCGGCCCTTTGTGGAGAATTGCCACACACCAACGACGCCACGGACCGCCGGAACGATGAAACGCAACGTCAATGCAACGTCCCAATTGTCCGCCCCGCGTTTCGTCGGGTTCCTGGACGTAATCTGTTGCATTATGTCCGGGTATTGTTCGACTGAATACGGCGCATATCTTTTGCCGTCCCAAACCTCAAATGTCAGCCCGTCGCCACGGGCCAACAGTTCGCCTTTATCCGTCCGGTATTCGTAACGTTCGTTGCAAACCTTGGCCGCGTCATCGTCCGGGAAAATGATTTGGATTGTCTGCGGCTTTTCTCCCAACGCCGCCGTGAACATTCCGGCATACTTTCCCGTTGGCCGGAACCAATCAATGGATGTCGGCAAACCGCGTTCATTCTTCATCCCGATATGCAACCGGCCGATTTCCGGCAATTCAAGAATGGAACCGTTGTTTTCGTTCCTGTAAATCCGTCCGCCCATTGTTACAACTCCATTTCAAAGTTCAACAGATTTTCCATCGGTTCCGGTGCCGGTTCCGGCGCGGGCGCGGGCGCAACTCCGTTCGGATTCTCCCACGGGAAATGATTTTGCACGAAATCGTCAGTTAATTTGGCCGCATTTTCCGTTTTTTGGGCCTTTACTGGTTCGGTGGTATCTTTGTCCGCCTTTGTCTTTCGCGTCCGTTTTTGGGCCGTTTCTTGCGTTTTCGCGCTTTCCGGCGGTGCGGGCGGGATGAAATCGGCCCGTTTCGGACCCATAAAAGGCAAATTGTCTATGAATGCCGCATCGTGCGCGTTCTGTTCCAAAACATTCGGGTCCATAGTTTCCGCAGATTCGCGGAATTCTTCCGCATTAATTCGGTGTTCTTCCGGTGTCTTTTCGGCTTGTTTCGACTTGATCAGTTCCGCCAACGATAACGTCAAGATATTATCCGCGATTTTTCCTTTGTCAAGGTCCAGGACGCCGCGCACGATCGTTAACGTGTTATCCCGCTTTTCATCCTCTATCGCGGCCAGGGCCAAAAGATGCGGGAGTTTCGCCGCGTTCACGGAATCGGTTTGATCTTTCAAATTGTACGTGGGCTTTGCGCCGCGCCAATCTTTGGGCGAGAAATTGAAAAGACGTTCCACCGGCGTTTCCGGGTAATTGACGTCCCACATCATCCGGTACAAATGCAACTGCAATTCGTGTTCTTCAAAAAATCCTTTGCGCCCGGACTTGAAATCAACAATTGCGGTGTACTGTTTTCCCGTCTTTGGATCGGTCATTACGCACGGCAAATCCAGGCATCCGGCAAAATGGTAATCCGGATGGACCAACGCGATTTCGATTGCAAGCGGCTTTACGTTGTAGTCACGCACGAATTGAGCAAACGCCAAAACATCCTTGCGGGCTTTCGTCAAATTGTCCGTCAAGAATTTTTCCGGCAGATTTTCCCGTTCCATATAGTCCAACAGGGCCGCCGGGACTGAATCGAAATCGTAACGGCGGTTGATAATCAGCCGTTCGAACTGAATGTGCATAAACGTTCCGTAATGGGCCGCCAGATCGCGTTTTTCCACAGAACCATCCTTGCCGTTGGCAATCATCCAATCAATAAGCGCGGGCGGCGTCGGCATAACTTGTTTTAACAACGTAGTAACGGACGGGTAGAATTCCGGTTCCCCGGCTTCGTTGAAGCGGTAATAATAACGGTGTCCGTCGGAATTGAGTTGATAAACCCTATATGCGGGTTCCTTTAAGGCGTCGGCGTTGAAATAGACGGCCCGCATTTCTTCAACAGTCATTCCGGGCGCGATTTCCTTTGCCGGTTCCGGTTCCGCCATTGCGGCAAATGCCGGATCAATCGTGTTCTCTTTCATCGTATCGCAATTTTGAAATTAAATGTTCTTTGATTCGCTGTAATCCTGGACAAACAAGATGCAGAAGATACCCGCAATTACGGCCAACGCAATTTGCGCCGGATTCCAGAATATACCAACGATTGCCAGGGCGCAAACCAGGCCCCAAACAATGGACCAAAACAAATGAAAATTGTTCTTCATATCATTCGTTCGAAAGGCCGAAAAGAAAATCGGCGGTGCATCCCGTCATTTCGCAGATGATCTTTACCCACTCCGGGTTAATCCTGGACGTTTTCCCCGCGCACAACGACGTCATATTGACTTGTTGCCCGGCGGGCGTGGAATCTGGCCACAACCTGGCGGAAATGTCCTTTTTGAAAACCTTTTTGCCCTGTTCTTTCGCGCGGGCGATCGCTTGTTCAATTCGCATCATAAGGCATTTTTTGTTTCGTATATCGCCCCGCAATTGGGGCATTTATAAGTATATGTTTCCGTTACAAACGTGTTTGGCGTAAGCCGGTCCCCGTCGTTAAGTTCGCGGCCATTCTCGCCCCAAAATTTCAAGTATTCGCCGCATTCCGGGCAAATCCCATCTTTCAATTCTTCTTCCATCGTTCTTTGATCTATGGCCCCGGAAGCCGGGGCCGTTCGGCTACCCGCGCATCCGGTCGGCAGACAGGGACGGACACATTGAATAGTTACCAAGCGGATAAACGGTTTCGACGCCGAATTGCTTGCTGAACCCCAAAATGCGGTTGCGCTGAATCTTGCGCGTGTGGTCATCTCTAATCGTGATCGTGGATGCCGTGCGGGCAACTACCGTATAAGTCCAAACGCAATCATAGTCGCAAATGCTTCTGCATTCGTAAACCTTGCCAATCTCAAAACGTACCATAACAAAAAGTCAGTTTCCAGGAACCCGCCCGGTCGGTCGGAACGTCAATCGTTCCGAATGCAAAGATAAGCATTATTTCCAAATTACCAAAAATTTTTTTCTATTTTTTTATATTTTCAATTGGCACACCAAAAACGCGGCTTTTAACAAAATGGGATAAAAAATAATCTTAATAATTCCGAAACAACCCAATACGCGCCATTGTACGCACGATTCCCCGTCCCTGTTTGAAAATGCGGCGGAAATGGACGCGAAAATGTTTTTGGTATAACTTATCATCTTTTCCGTTCACGGCCCTAAAAACGCCTTAAAATTGATTTTTCTATTTTCGGCATTTCAACAAAAAAATCCGGGCCGTGTTTCACAACGCGGTCCGGCTTTGGGTAAATGAAAAAGAAAACAGTTCGGGACAAATATAAGAAAAACCGACCGCGTTTCACAACGGGGCCGGTCTGCGTATAAGAAAATGAAAATAGGTTTTCTTCTTTGCAAATATAATGAAAACAATTCGAATCAGCGTCCCGCCTGGATTGCCTTTTGCAATTCGCTTTCCAACTTGGCGCGATGCTTGGCAATGTCCGAACAAAGATTTAATGACGTGATCATCCGTTCCAGGTGGTACGGGCGGCGCGGTTCCGGTTCATCCAGGATTTCGCGCAACGTCGCGGATGCCTGTTCAAACGTTTGTTTGTTTACCTCTATTGATGCCCGAATGGCGGCGGATGTACGGGGCTTTTCTTCCGTCTGGATCATATCCGGCGCATCGCCTAACTTATAATGACAAAAGGCACGTTTGGCCAAATCTGCCATCGTATCGTCAACGAACCGACAAACGCGGTATCCGGCCGCGTATTTGTTGCCGTCAGTCAATCTAATTTCAACGTCCACTTTGTCCCCGGCGCGGGTCGAATCATCCGCGTAAACCTTGATCGTGTATTTCTCAATGTAAAAAGTTTCCATCTTCGTTTTATTTTATTGGGGCCGGTTGCCCGGCCCTGGTTTAACTGCGGGAATATCCCAACATCAGCATAAATTTTTCGGCTTCCGCCAAAGAATAGAAACAACGCGATTTGCGGCCAAAAGACGGCGTGAGATAATCGCAAATAAAAGAAATGCCGTTTTGGGTAATATGCCCAAAATCGGAAAGAATCGAAGAAAAAAAGCAAAAAACCATAACCAAAAAGGTTAAAAATTTCCAGGAATCGGCCCGGTCCGTCGGGTTGTAACCTCAACCCGGATACAAAGGTAGTGCAATTTTTCTAAAAACCAAAAGTTTTTCTATAATTTTTCAACTTTTTTTCACTTTTTTTCGATCTGGACGCAAGAATCAGCCCCGAACCAGGTATATTTGTATGCATAACCCATAAAAATTAAGCGTTATGCCTGTTGTTAAAGTGCCTGGCGGCTATCGTTTCGGCCAATCCGGCAAAATTTACCCCACAAAAGCACAAGCGGAAGCACAAGCCCGCGCCGTTTACGCATCCGGATACAGGGAAAAGCCCGCACAAACGAAAAAGAAATAGGAAATTCGGCGTTTTGTCCGAAATTCCCTATCTTTGTTGCGTCTTTTTACCATCGTATCGCCTAACGGTATTTTGACCGCCGCGCCCGGTTCGCCGGGCGTGGTTTTTTATTGGCAAAAATCCATCTTGTAATTGTGGTGCGCCATCCTGGCGGCGGCCGATGCTGACGTGGCCGTGATCTGGTACATTTTGCGCGGGCCTTTCATATTATGTCCGAACGGACGCGCCAAACAATCATAAATCGTATATGAATTTCCACGTTCGGGCCTGTCATACGGGCTTTTTGATACCTCAACAACGATTTTCGGTTCAGTAAATCTATATTTGACCATAATGTTGAAATTTTAACCACGGCGTCCGGATCGGCCGGAACCTCAATGCGCCCCCGCGAAGCATTATTGTAACCATCAAAGTAAACGGAAGCCATTGCGCCGCATCTAACGCCGCGCCGTGGATGTTTGTTGTGGCGGCCGGATTCGAACCGGCATCCCCGCGCGTCCCGGATTGCTTCATCAACCACAGAGAAAGTTGAACGGAACCGGGTGTTGTGACCAATCACACCGCGCCACAATTTTTTATATCGTTTCGTCAAGCATTACCCGGAATTCTTTTGCATCGAATCCGGCGGCAATACTCCGGAGTTCATCCGCGCATCCGGGCGCACACAGGACCCGTGCAATATTGTCCGCGCCGTCATACAACAAATAAGAATCCAACGCGTGTTCCATTAAAGCATAATGGAATTGTTTTTGGCGTTCCTGGTTTCCAAATTCGAATCCCAAAACGTCCACATCGCGGCACGTCTTTTTATAGACGGAAACCAAGAATTCGTCATACTGATTCCGGCGCGTCCGGGCTTTGTCTTTCTTTGCCATTAGAACGCCAAATAAAGTGCTACAACGGCCGTGACGGCCCCCATAATGATTAACGGCCAACGATCTTTGATGTCTTGCCAAATCTGTTTCATAATGATGGATTTTGTGGGCCGGTTTCCCGGCCCTGGTTTTACTTTTCGAAAAACTTGGAACAAAGGTTGTTTCCGTGGATCGCACCAACAAAATACGGCTTTGATTCATCAATGAACCGATAGAACGTATCATCTTCGCACATATACGGCAACAGGTAAACCCGAACGTCAACATTGCCCGTTTTTAAACCTTTCCAATTAAATTCCGGCAATTCGTAATAATACACGAAATGTTTTTCACGGGTATTATCTTGTCCAATCAATTTGACCAACTCCCTGGCCTTTGCGGCCGCTTCATTTCGCAGTTCGAACAGACGGGCGCGATCGTTGGTTGATTCATTCTTTACCCAACCCGTCGGGCAATCATAAATTGTGATATTGTATTTCATAACACGGGGAATTAAGCAACGTAAAAACTGATCTTCAAGCCACGGCGGAGTTTGCAAACCACCTTATCGTCCATCGTCGCAAAGGCCCGGTCCAAAAGACGGTTGGTCAATTCTATATCATCAACCATCTTCAACAGGCCGGACACCCCGACCAAAGTGTTAATCTTCTTTCCGTCGAACATTCCGGCCACCTTGATTTTGTAATTGTGGTTGATCTCGCGGGTTGTGTATTTCAACGTTGCCATAACTGTTGTTTTTGTCGCGGAACCGGCCGCGTCCGTTGGATTCCTTATTGAATCCGAATGCAAAGATACAACACTTTTTTATATTTCCAAAAGTTTTTCTATAATTTTTGCGTTTTTCAGTAATTTTTTTGATTTCTTCGATTTTAGGGCTTTATATGGTCCGGGTGGTATAAGTTATTGCCCGGTTCGTTTACGCGCCTAAAATGGGCCTAAAAATGCGAAATCCGAAAAATAACGGGCCGAATCTCACGACACGGCCCGGAAACCAATATGACCTAACATCGAATCTACAATGCAAAAATAAAAAAATCGGCCCGTATTTCACAACACGGGCCGCCTATGGCAATATATCCATCTTGTACTCTCCCGAACAAAGATAGTCATTTTTCGATAACAACGTGTTCCAGGCCGACAATAATTGTATGCGGATTTTTCGATAGGCATTCCAATTCCCGGTTTTCGATCCGGCGCGTTTTCCAGAGAAAACCCAGGAACCGGCGGTATTTGACCGTTTCAGCCAACAAAAGCGAATCGCGGTTTACCATTGTACCCGTGAAACTGTCTTTCGTTAACAAGCCATCGAAATCGTACCATTCATCGCCGCAATGAACCATAACGGCCGGAACCTGGACGGAATCACGCACAATGATTGTGTCTTTCGGGACGGCTTGCAAATCAATGATCGTTTGCGACTGCGTTTTGTTCACGGCGGCCAAATCCCGGTTCCTGGCTTTCAACTGACGGATTAACGCCGCATCTTCGGCCCGGAATCGTTCGTATTCCTTTTTCGTCAGTTCCAACGCCTGGACCCTGGCGGCGTTCAGCGAATCCCGGACACGGAACGTTTCAACGTCAGCCATCAACGTTTCCGTGTTTCCTTTGTATTTGTCGCGTTCGTCACGCAACCCGCGTATCGTTTGTTGCTGAATCGTTATAAACGTAAGGATTGCGACCAAAATGGCCGCAATCACTCCTTTTCCGCGCCAAGTCATTATCCCGCGATATTGGTTTTATCCGTACTGTTGTACGCCCATCCGCTTTCGGTATGGTCATAAGACACGGTTTCGACCGTGGACGCGTCGGTGTACGTCAAACACAAACCGCCATTTTCGGCGTCTTTGTACGAAACGACGTATAGGTGTTGCGCGGTTCCGGTTTTCTTGGCGACCTTATCGCCAACGTTCAGCGCGTCAAGTTGCGCGGCGGTCAACGCGGTAATGTCGGAAACCTCAATCGGCAGGGATGCGCCCGCCAGGGCGGAAAGAATGTCGGCCAATACGCCGCCAAGATCAATTTGGTTCCCTTGTCCGGCGATCCCCGCCGAAATCAAGTCAAGAATTTGTTGTTTCGTCATAATACATTAACGTTAATGGTTTGTGCAAAATTAGTGTTTTCTTTCAGCAACGCAAACGGCAATCGGAAATTCGGATTTCACGTCGAAACACGGGCATTGCTTTATCCATTCGTTTTGTTCAATGACGCCGTTTCCGTTTTTGTCCGGGCTTGCGTCACGATGCCCGATTACCTCAACGATCGGGTATTGGTCAATTAACTTGTAAACAAGTTCGGACAATGCCTTTTTTTGTTCCGGTGTCCTGGTATCCGCCGCGTTTCCGTCCGCGTCCAGGCCGCCAACATAACAAATTCCGATCGAATGTTTGTTGTATGACACGCCGGACAATCCGGCCGTGTTGCAATGCGCCCCGTCCCTGGTCAACGGACGGCCCGTTTCAACGGTACCGTCCAAATCAACGACGTAATTATACCCGATACAGGCGAAGCCGCGTTCCTTGTGCCATTTGTCAATGTCTGCGGCCCGGACATCCTGGTTGGCCCGCGTCGCCGAACAATGGATAACGATTGCGTCAATTGTTTTCATCCGTGTTTTCGTTTGCGCCTAACGGGCAATTATAACCGATCCTGTCGCACCGCTTTTTCAACCTGGCGTCATTCGCTTTGTCAACAGGGCAAACAATATCCGGATTCGAATACTTGTGTTTGCAAAAGTTGCTTTGAGCAATGACGGACGATTTTTCGGCGGAATCTAACTTTTCGCGTTCGTAATCGTCGTTCCGTTCCTTATAAAATTTCGTTTGTTCCGCCAATAAGTCCCGGAACATATCGTAAGGCGTTTTCCGTTTATCTTCGCGGGCCTTGATCCACGCCCAAAGGCCGCCGCCGGTCAGGATACCGGCGACAACCTTTAAGACGTCCAACCAAATGTTTGTTTCCATTATTAACTGCGAATTTCGTTGCAGAAAAAGTATTTATCCCAAGTGGAGCCAGTATGCAACGACTTGACGGAACAACCAGACACCACAAATTTAGCGGTTTGGTTAGGGCTTAATGATGTCGCGTTTGCAAATGTGAAGAACCAGCAATTCGTAATATTCAGTTCAAAAACCGCCCTCGCAGTAACCGAAGAATCAGTAATTCCGTGCGCCCCGATTCCGGGCTTCGTTGAATCGTCGCCAAGAAATACGCATTTATCCACATTCACGACGCCCTCCAAGCCGGTTCCAATACCAATCCCGGCAAGGCCGCCGTTGTTGTTCACGATTTCCAGATTCTTATATTCGTGTAAATAGAATCCATCTGCCTCTTGGCCCTCATCGTGAATTGCGTATGCCATCCCGTTGTTCACAATCTTTCCGTTCATCATCTTGTAACTCTCGCCCGGCGTCCTCATATTCCCGAAGACTTTGGCATCCGTCACGCCCGTCGGCAAACTCCCGGTTATAGTGGAGTTGCAAAGGTCATAGACGCAATTCCTACCAATTGGTAACTCTCTCTGCCAAGACCCCTGAACGCTTCCGACCTCATATGTGCTGACCATATCGGCGTAAATGTTTTGGAAACTATACTCGCCGAAATTGAATTTCACATCGCAGTCCCCGGCAATATAGGCGTTGCATAGTTTGACAAGGATGTCCCCCTCGGAATCGGTAGGTAAAATATCAACCACCGGGCGCGTTCCTTTCTTCTTTTTGAAAGTGCAATATATTTTCCAACCCATCATACGGATGTAGGCGTTTCGTGTGGCGAATTGGTCGGATGTTAAAGAGCCGATAACCCAACTAAACGCCACATATTTCGCGTTCACCGGGAAAGTGGACTTTAAGGCCGGGCTGTTAAAATTAAATCCCTGCACCCTTGAAATGAATTGCTTGTCCTTATCGAAATAAACAACATAGGTTCGGTTTTCGTTTGCCGCGATATACGGGTAAATATCGTGGTCTTTGTCTAACAGGGCCAAAGCGGTGGAATCATAGTATATGTTATCCACCAACGAGCCGTCGCTATCGTATAGTTTCCCGACTTGGGTGGTAGTGTAAAGTCCGTAATTTGTTACCTCATCCTCAAGCACGATAGTATCCTCAAACCTTGAGTTTACGGATTGTTCAAGGGTAGTGATTGACGCTTCGATGTTATCGCACCGCGCATCCAATTCCGCAATATCGTCAACGATTCCCGCGGTGTGGGTAAGATATTCAATGCTTTTATCCCCTGTAGCATAGACACAAACGGAGAAATAAAGTGCGCCGTTTGCTTTCAGTTCCGCAAGTTTGGCCGCGCTCACAATAAACTCCTCGTTCCCGCTCCCGGTAGATGTTCCAGCACCAAGCACCTCAACAGTACGCGCCGCTTGTGTGGAGGCAACGGGGAGAACGCTTGATTTGTAGAAACCGATTGCGCCGATGACGGAGTTATTCAAAACGCCCTTAATTCTCAAGGACTGCATATCATCCGTAATTGCGATGGCGTCCGTGTACTGATAGGTCGTTTGGTTCGTCCCGCTGATTACGCCATTTGACGAATTTATAAGGCCGTTGTGATATGTGCCGGTTACCGATGTATAGACATCTTCCCCGTTCACAACTTTGCCTAACGCGGTAACTTGTTCTGCGGTTGCCGCGCCTGTCGTTTTCTTTATCCACGAGCCATTCCAACACAGGGCGCAAAATTCGCCATCATTTACGACGATGCCGCCAAAGTTGGTATATGTACCCGCCGTTCCGGCAAAATACATTACGTTTTGATCCGGCGTTCCTGGATTCGTGGACGGTGTTGCGACATCAACGAATTGATAGTATGCGCCCAAAGACGTTATCATTGCAAGCAACGATTGTTGCATCAATGCGCCTGTAATTTCGTTGTTTCCGTTTGTCTTGATAACATCTTGTATTGATTGTTTCAAGACGGCATATTGTCCAGCCATAATTTTATCGTTTTATTGGTTATTAAAATCATCGTTGAAATCGTCGTTGAAATCTCCACGTTGCGCCTTGATCCAACCGACATTGATTTTCTTTGCAACTGTTGCATTGTCAAATTCAGCATCCACCGCCGCAACGTCGCCGTTATCTTCCCATTGGGGAGTTATTAAGAACGTGTCAAGCGTGTACAATTGGCCGTTTTTCGTTATTTGTGCGAAATCTGCCATCCGGATAAATCGCATTACATCCAACAAGTATTCCGAAGCCAGAAAAGAAAATTTGTATTTCTTTTCCGAAATCATCTTGATTGGATACATATATCCGTCCCGCGTTTCGACATCTTCTTCAAAAACGTATTCCGGCTTTGCGATGTCCGCTTGCAAATACAACACGTTCTTAAACGCCGGGTCCGTGTAAACAATCGTTCCGGCATCCATCACAAAATCGTCCAGGTCCCACCATTCGATTTTCAAGTAGGGCTGAATGTCATTTACGACAGTAAAGATTTCCGAATACCAGGTTTCCGTCCCGTCCGAAAGAACGGCGTAATACTGTCCGTTTTCGAATTGTGTAAAAACGGGCAATTGCCCGGCAAACACGATTACGTCATATCCGAACGATGCGAATTGTTTTACCGTTATCCCGGCATCCCGGATCGCTTGCGTATAATTCCCGACCAAAACGCCATCTTTCGTATAGACGCTGAACGACGAAATGGTTGTGCCGCTTCGATGCGTTCGTAATATCTGGAACGGCAACATAAACATTGCCGGTGTGAATAACGGATACACGCGGCCATACACCCACCATTTGCGGGCGTTTTGTTGCTCAATGGATGAATACCACGGCAATACTGATAGGTTGTTATTCGGTATCATATCTTAACGTCGCGTTTGCGTTCCGGCTTGACAAATTTATGGATATTTTTTCGATTGTCCCATTTCCCAAATTCGTTTTAATAAGTTTGAACAAATCCGGGTCGTTCAGCATCGGGAATTTTAACGATTGATTTTTCAGCCGCTTTGTCCCGATCGCCGTTAATTGGTCGCCATTGATTTCGTATGACGGCGCGGGCATATCGTATGCATAATAACTTTGAAGAATGCAGAACGCAACGTATGCATTTTGCAAATAATGGTCGTTCGTTCCAATCTGGTAATTTACGTATGGCAACACATATTGTCCGGACTCCAGGATCGGGGCCAACAAAACAAACCCATCTTTGGAAATCTCATTCGGATTCAATAGGATGTAATCAATATCGGAAGAAAATTTGTTTACCTGGATTTGTTCGATATAATCCGGATTGACATACTTTGATAAAATATCAATCGGGAAGCCCTCAAACAATTGGGTTACATCGTCCATCCATCCGAATTGATAACGGGCCGCCATTTCGGGTTTGTCAAATTTGTATTGATCCCGGCCAAACGCCCAAGATTTCCCGTTCCGGGAAACTTGTTGTATCGTTAAATCGGTCCCAACAACGGGCGTTCCGGAATATGAACCGCCGTTTTTGAAATATTGTATATGCTCAATCCGGAACCGGTTATTATCGTCGATGAACCAATAACAACGGAAACAGTCGCGCAACATATCGGTAACGTTTTTCAACGTTATCGGGGCTTTTTGTGCGGGCTGATCATATCCGGCGGAAATGACGTTTGATTTTGGCGTGATTACTAACGTTTGATCGATCCCGATTAAGTTTGTCCCGTACAGGAATTCGGAATAATCCGTGGTCGCGTCGTGCGTGATGCCCGGCGCGATCTTCTCCAACAAAACGGCAATTACTGACGAAAGCAAATATGCGTCTTTCAATACAAACGGTTGCCGTGCCGATTCTTCGATTACCCAATCGAAAATATAGAACGAAAACCAGATGGAAACACGGCCCCAGGCGTTCCGCGCAACCGGGAAAAATTCAGCCCCATAAATCGAATACGGTTGTTGATAGTACAAACCCGGTTGATAAAGCCCCCATTGATTGGGCGTTTCCGTCACTTTGTCGGAAAAAGAAATTGTATCCGGGAAATAATACCCGATTACTCGATGATAATTGCGATTGTTTGGCACAATATCTTCGTCCGGCAATGCAAATGTCGGGTGCGACGAATCAAGTTCCAGGACATCCGTAATATATCTTGCGTAAACGGAAAAATCGTGAAGATAGATTTTTACATTTCCCGTAACGCCCGCGCCCGTATTTGGTTGCAACGTCAGTTCATACGGCAATGCCGGTACGGTGCTATCATTCGTGAACCACAAAATGGTATCGTCGGAAGCGCGTACAATCTGCCAGGAAAACGCCCCAGAACCAACAACGTATTTAAATTTGTAATCGCCGTTCGTAATCTCATACGAAACGTTTTGATTGACGGCCGGAGTTGTGAACGCATCCGGAATGTCCAACGATCCCTTTTCCAATACATCAATGACGCGTTGCGTTTTGTTCAGCGCGAAATTCATTTTGCCATCCCCCGTTTCCGTCAGCACGGCCGGGTCGCTTTCCGGTTCGCATTCCTGTTCCCACCACATTCCGGATAGGAAACAACCGATAACGGATTGACCAGGGATATAAACTTGGATCATCGGTCGTTTATCGGCTTTCACTTGCACGATTTCCGGCGCAAGTTCGATTAAGTTGTATTCTTTTTCCATCCCGGCCAACACATCGTTGTATTGATCCAGGACGGACGGAGTTACAATTACGGTTCCGGAATCGGCGTCGAATTCACAATCAGTTTTCCAGAATGTACCAACCCAATACGACGTCCACGTTTGACCGGCATTGTAGGAAATGAAGATTTCCAACGTAAATTGCGAATCAAACGCGGCGTTTACTATGAACGAATAATCGTCCCGTTGAAACGTCAATTTTCCGGACATTTTCGCCCGGAAAAATTGTTGGCCGGATTCCTTTTCGAAATCCTTTGACAGACTATCCGGCCATATTGGAAAGGCCCTTTGCGTCGTGCCATTCGCGGAAAGTTCAAATTTGTAAATCGGGTTCATTATGATTTGATTTTTCGCGTCAAATTCTTGTAATGGATGATTGTATTTCCGTGGCCGTCCACATATCGCGTTTCGTCGCCCTGGCGGCGTATTGCGGCAACGTCCCGTTCAAGCCCGGAAACGTCCGTTTTCCCGGTCCCTATCAAATCAATGGCATAATTGCCCATCGTTTCGTTTGCGCGTTGGTAACGGTCCGCAAACGTGCCGTCATTGAACGAATTGATAACGTCCGGAATAACGTTCCGGAACCGGCGGGAATTCCGCTTGTTGATAACCGCGAAGAATTCGCCGCCCTCTGCCCGGCGGCGGGTCCCGTCACGCTTCGATCCCAAATCAATGTCGTGGCCGCTTGCGTGGCTTCCACCTTGCAACAATTCAACCGTACCATCGCCGTATTGTTCCGTCTGGCGTGTAACTTGGACGGCCCGAATCTTCGACGCCGCAAATGACGCCCACATTGTTGCAAGGGCCGCAACGGCCAATCCGGGACCCACAACGGGAATGCCGGACAAAGATTTCCAGATATTGGCGGACGCCGTGATAAGTGACGATGATTGTGAAATGGAGTCTGCCGCGATTTGTGCGCGTTGCGCCCGTTCCTGTTCCCTTGCCGCCTGTTCCTGGCTCTTTTGCGCCAACGCCAATTCCTTTTGCGCCGTTACAACCTCATTCGCATATCCGGCGTTCCGGGCTTCAATTTCGGCTTCCAATGCGCGTTGTGCGCCATCCACTTGCGCGTCGGCGGCCTTTTTCGCCGCTTCTGCCGCTTCGTTCCAGGAATCAACCAACGAACCGATGGAATCTTTGACACTATTCAACGCAGTATTCAGCGCGTCTTGCTGATCCCCGCTTAAACCGATTCCCAACAGTTCGTATAAGTTCTTATATCCGGTCCGCGATATTTCCTTATCAATGGATTCAATCGTTTTCCGGATGGAATCAATTTCCGTTTGCGTCAATTTCTTCGTTGCCGTTTCGTTCAATTGCAAAACGGCTTCCAAACGGGCCTTTTCTTGTTCCAAGCGGAAAATAGTTTTTTGGCGTTCGTTGCGGTCCAACAAATCGAATTCCGCTTGCGCCAAGTCTTGCGCCGCCGCCAAATCACGTTCCGCAATCTGGTGGTTGAAATCGGCGCGTTCCTGTAATACCATTTTGTCATACTTGGCGTTTATTGCGGCTTCATCTTGCCGGAGTTTTTCGGCCTTTTGGTTGTTTTCAAAAATTTCAATTTCACGTTGTTTGTTTATCGCATCAATTCGCAAAGCCAATATTTGTTCGGTCCCATCTTCCGTAATGGAAATTTGCAATTGGATGTTTTGTAATTGGGCTTGCAAATACGCGCGTTGATCTGCAATTTCCTTTTTCCGGGCTTCTTCCGCCGCCTTTGCGGCCGCTTCATCCGCTTTCGCTTGATCTTCTGCGGCTTTCTTGGCCGCCGCCGCGTTGCGTTGGCGTTCCTGGTTTTCCTGTTGAATCAAACTATTCTTTAACGTCACAAAACGTTTTTGGTCATTATAGACGGCCGCTTGTGCATTCAAATACGCTTCTTCCGCATCAACATACGCTTTTACTTGTTTGTCGTTGGTCAAATTATACTGTTCGACAAAAACGGCAAATTGCTTGACGGCTTCTGATGCGCCGTTAACGATTTCCAATTCCGCATCAATGGCGGGTTTATACGACGTGCCAAAATAACCAATTGCACCCTCTTGCGTTATCTTTCGCCGGGCTTCGTTATATTCCTTTGCCTGTTTTATCAAATCCTCATTCAAGTTGTAGTTTTTGATATTATCGGCAAATTCTTGTTTCGCCGCTTCACGCGCTTGTTCGGTCGCAAATTGGCGTTGATTCGTAACGGAAAAAAGGTATTCCAATTGGGCATCCCGGTTCCGTTTGGCCGTTTCCGTTTCCTGGTCGTAAATCGGTTGCATATTGGCCAAATATTGTTCGGCCGCCTTTCTGCGTTCCTCATACGATAATTGGGTATTTCTGGCCGCTTCTTCCAATTGCGCGTTTTCTTCGGACATTGACGCTTTCAACAAGCGGGTGGATGATGTGCGTTCGAACGTTTCGTCCATTACTTGTTTCAATTCACGTCCGGCCCTGGCCGCGTCATAAGCACCGCGAATGAATCCGGTAAAATCAACCGTTGCAACGGCCTTTTTGAATCGTTCCCACGCGCCCGTCCATCCGGCAACGGCGTAATCCAATTGGTCGCCGGTTTGTTGCGTATCGTGCGCCGAATCAATCCAGAGTTTGAACGCCGCCGTCAATGCGCCAATGACGCCGATTGCGGCCCCGATCGGGGATTTAATCGCGTTCATTACGCCGTGGAATGCTTCGGTTCTCTTTGTGGAATCTGCAAGTACGTCAAGATATTTGGTATTCACGCCCAAAAGGCCGCCCAACGCGCGTTCATATTGGCCGACTTGCAATTGGCTTTTTCCGGTTGCTTTCTGCAATCGGTTCATTTCTTCATATATCGCCTTGGATTCCTTTTCAAGTTTGCGCCCGTATTCCGTACTCCGGCGTTCTTCCGCCGACATTTCGTTCAACGCAATCTTGTTCAGCCGATATTGGGCCGACAAACGTTTATATGACCCCTCAACGGAATTGTTGATTTCCACCAACAGTTTCGCCACTTGCGCCTGTTCGCGGTCAATGGCTTTCAGTTCGGCTTTTTCAACCTTGGCTTTCAACAATTCATCGTCAATATTCTTATACGCTTTGTACAGTTGTTCGGATGCTTCGGCATTTTTCAAAATGGCTTGGCGTTGTTCTTCCGTGGCCCCGGCCAAATTGTTCATCGCCTTGGACGTGTCGGCCGCCGCGCCCTGGACTCTGGAACGCGCGGATTCGTACTTTGCAATCAGTTCGTCCAATTGCGCGATAAGTTGCGTAATTGAATTGTCCGGTTGGATCAAATCGGAATATTTAATCGGGTTCGGATTGTCCATAACTTAATTTATCAAAAAGTGCCGTATTTTGGCCGTTAAACTTTCAGTAGGTAAATTGTATGTCTTTATCCCTTATCGCCTAAATTTGGCCCGTTTTTGGGCCTTTTCTGCTTGCCTTGCCCGTTCCTGTACGAAATCAAACGCGTTGTAGAATTCCAAAACGGAATATTCCTTTGGCTTGACGTGCAATTGTTCGGACAAAACCAAACAAAGGTTTTCAAACTGACGGTCGAATTGGATTTCCACGGATTCCGAACCGGAAAAATTCTTCGGTTTGGCATACGTTACCAACTCCGTCGTTAACTTTTCAATCTTGCGGTCGCTTTCATCAACCTTTTTGCCGGATATGATCGCTTCCAATATGGCGGCCGTGCGCCGTTTCAACAGATCGTAATATTCTTTCAGTTCCGAATCAGCGAACAAAGCCGGGAAATACAACCTTAATTCCGCGTCAATTTTTTTTTTGGCCGCATCCAACCGGGCGGCCAACTCCTTTTCGGGTGTATCGTTCAACGCATCCGTTATCTTTTTCAACGCATCGTCGGAAATATCGTTGCATTCCTGGCCGTCAATCTTCGCAACCAACACCGCGAACGCCCGGTGTTTCGGGCTTATTCCGGCCTGGATTAAATAAACGGATTGGCGCAAGTTTTCCAATTCCTGTTGCGCCTTTTCCGGCTTCCCGTCTGCCAGGAACCGGCGCGTTTTCTCCAATCGTTGGTCAAGTGCCGTTATATCCGCCCCAATACCCGCATCAATGAGCAACAATTTTTGATACTTGTGGAAACGCACGATCGGCAATTCTTCAATTGCATCGTACATTTCCACGGTATGTTTGCCAATCTTGACCGTTACCATAGTTCCCGCGCGATTACTGTTGAACAAACCGGCACGGCCGCCAATATCCATTGACCCGTTGCCACGCACAAAGTTAGCGAAATTGCCACGGAAACCCACCAGGAACAACAAAATTTACACGAAAACAATTTGTGCAAAAAATCGTTCGGCGCGTGAATCTGCAACCATTCGATCCAACCCCATTTCGACGCAAGCCCCAACAGGAACGCGGCCGCACAAGATACGGCCGCAATCCAACACACGAATTCAACTATTCCGTCACACATAATTCGTCGAAATCCAAAACGCCCTCAAAGCGGAAACCCGCAAAAGGATGCATCAAAAATTGATTGTCAATTTCGGAAAGCGTGTAACCACGATAGATGTTTTCGGCGCGTTCGTAAATCCGGTTCAAAGCGATTCGCCCGGACGGCAAATGCCATCCGCCGCGACCGTGCAACACACGCAAGATTTGCGCTTTCAAATACTCCGTGTTCCGATTATAGGCGGAATGGTAAACCCGGCGCAAGTCGAACCAGAATATCAGCGCAAACGGGGCCACAATCTGGCGTATCCACGGGTTGGCGTCTATGGTCTGCGGGTCCTCAATTTCGAAAAATGAAAAATTCCCGATTTTCGAATCCGGGGAAACCTCTATGTAATCATTTTCGCCGTGGCCGTTCCATCCGCCGCAATAGACATTCGGCGCGATGATTCGGTTTCCGTTGATATTCTTCGTCAACCGTTGGCAACGGCCAAAGGCAACATCCAACCAGGAAATGTTATCCACCAATCCCGTCTGGATTTCGCCGATTATCCGGTCAAGCATAACCGGGTTTTGAATAATTGGTGCGTTTGCGTTATACATATAAGCGTGTTTTTAATTCTTGCATCAGTTCATTATATGCGCCGCGTTCAACAAATATGACCATCCAATTCGCCATCATCAATCCAAACGTGTTGATGCCGTATTTGGCAATGATCCTTTGCGCGTATCCGGTCATTCCAACGACGCCGACGGAATCCGGGTTGAATTGTACCCCTAATTCACTATGGAATTTGCCGTTTATGTACAAGTTCGGCGCATCCGGGTTCCTGTTGGCCGTGTAAGGATAACTGATCCCGTCCCGTTTCCACGCGGCATAACGCCCGGCCGATTCGACGGAACGGAAATATCCGGTTGGTTTCAAATCTTCGGAATAATACGGCCGTATATCCTGGCCGTTTGACGCCAGACCCTGGAACAATTGGATTTTCTGCAATTCCAAAATATCGTTATCGTGTCGTATAACGACGTCACGGACCAATTGGCCCGTCTGCAACCCATCGTTTACGCCTTGAACGCGCATCCGCAAATCATCCAAGATTCCCATATTCCGTTTTTGGCCGTTTTTAGGGCGATTTTTGGGCGTTTCCGCAAAAAGACGGGTAATTTACCATCCGAAACGCAAACGCCCTTTATTCGCCATTTCTCGCAAAATTAACCTATAAGTTAAGTTTGAACTAAACCGTGCGATATTTCACGCCGTGGTTGTTGCATTGCAAACAAATGCGGTCCAATCCGCGCGTGTCAAGTTCTAAAGCCCGGTACGCCTGTTTCAGTTCGTACCCAAGCCCGGATGCGCGGCCCGTCGGTGCGCCGTCAAGTTCATACAACAGTTCGTCACGCGTGACGTTCACTTGGTTTCGGTTAACTCTTACGTCCGGATTCATCGCAATAGTACGCAGAACGTTTGCGGCAACTTGTTTTTGCAATACCGTTGCGAAAATCTGCCTTTGCGAAATGATGAAATCCGTAAGATCGCAACCGACCGAAATTTCCAGGTTCATTCCGTAATTCATCGTGTTCGTGTAACCGATTTCGGCAATATCGAACATTTCCGGGTAATCGTGGAAATCCAACGGCGCGTGAATCCCGAACGGGGACACTTGCAGATACTTTGTCATTTGCCGCCAGGAGTCAATCGAACCGCCCAAACACGTTTGGCACGGCTCAACGGACCAATCCTTGGAAACGTTCAACGCTTGCATTCCGGCGGGTAATTCGTTCTGGTTGTAGCAAAGGAACCAGGCCCCGCCCGCATCGTTCCCGTTTCCGTCCTGGCCGGGAATATACGGCAGATAGATTGGTTCTTGCGGCGTAAACCATTGGAACGCGCCGTTTGAATTGGTAAAGTTCAAGTCAATAACGCGCATCGGCGACACTTGCGACGAATGGAAAAGATACAAACGAACGGTTCCGGTTGCGCCTTTCATCTGCAATCCAATTCGTTCAATCTTCGTGGTAACTCCCATCGCGCGGACCGGCACGATTTCAAAGCCGACAATCTTTCCGGACGGATCAATCGTCGCGGCAAGTCTTGCGGCCCCGTCAAAGAACGTGCGCCGTTCCAAAAGGTTCCGCGTTTCCTGTTGCAATTGCTTTTCCTGTATGAACGTTTGAACGGCGGTATTGATCCCGTTAACGGTCAAGTTACGCACGAAATCGGAAATCATATCGTATTTGACCCACGCGCCCGCAAGTTCGGAACCATAATCGTTGTTGAAATCCTGGTTGAAATCGGTTGCGGCGGGTATGATTCCGGTATTGTCGTAATTGGCAATCCAAACAATCCCGTCGTGGCGGACCTTAAACCCGCGTTTGTACGTCATTATTTGGTTCCACTCCGGATAACTGTACAAATAATCGTCCGGCATAATGCAACGGACGTTTTCCAACGTGCAAAGCGGGTGTGCGCCCTGGAACGTCAAACCGCTTTCGGACTGACACAACGCATTGTCAATTTGCTTTTGCGGGTTGTAATCCTGTTGCCATCCCACGACTGGCAACAACGCGGATTGTATGTCCTGTAAACGTATCATATTGAAATTTTGTTTTGAAATGAAAAACGGGGACGGGGTTGTTGACCCGTCCCCGCGAAAAAGGTTGTTTCGGATGTGCCGTTACGAAATGGCCTTGGTGTTAACCGGGTTATCTTCGCCGTTCACGACCTCAACGGGCGTGGCGAACGGATTGGCGTTGCCGGGGCTTGCGACCTCAACTTTGATGATCGGGTTGGCAACGGTTCCGGGCGCGGAGTTGTACGCAACCAGGAACGCAATATCCACGGAGAAGCCGAAATACTCTTTCACGTTGCACACCATATCGGCGGACGCGGCACCGGCGATTTCGGACATATCGCCGACGGCGGTGTAGTAATGGGAACCGACCGGCAAGTCAATGTACGGCAGACGCACAACATCCCATTCGTGGAAATTGGCGCGGGTACGGGCCAACGCTTCGCGGTCCACGCGGGTAAGAACGCCCACGTTCCCGTCGGCAACGACGTAACCGGTTGCGAACACGCCGGATTCGTTGTCAATGTTGTTGGTATAGTGGAACACTTTGTTGTCGTATTCCAACCGCTTGTTGACATCGTTGTAGATGTCGTGTTCCGCCATCTTGCGAACCAGGGAGTCGAAGCCCGCGTTGCCGATAACGTGCAACATTTCCGGGTAGGCGTTCGCACGCATCATCGCGTTCATATCGGCCAAAAACTCCATTCGCGCGTTCCAGGGAACCTGGACGGAATTGGACGTGACGGTGTAATACAACTGATTCTTGAACACCTGGGTTTTGTTGGCCTCAAGCGCGGCAATGGCTTGCACATCCATTGCGGTTGCAAGGGCGCGGCAAACCTTTTCCATCTTGCGGGCAAAATCGTGTTCGTAAGAAATCTCGTTGTTCCGGTACAACTGCGGGACCATCGTAAAGCCGACGGCCAGAGTTACCCAATTGACGGTGTACAACGCGGACGTGTTTTCATCGTCGGCAATGACGCACGAACGGACGTTGGAAACAGTCACGTCGCCATCGAAATTGATGACGGGAACCTGCACGGTGTTGCCGATGGATTCAAAGGCACGATCGCGCAAGTTGGGGTTGATAATGGAATTCGCGGCGTTTGTTTGCTCAATGAAGAAATCCAACGCGCCGTACTCCAACGGGCGGGCCATATTCCGGTCAAATTCGGGGTTTTCGACACGCCAATTTTGCAAACGGGTTGCGATAAGTGACATAATGAAAAATGTTTTTTGTTGTTAAACTTGGCCGGATTGACCCTTTACCCGGTTTGAAATGTACTTTTTTTTTAACGGACGGGCAACGCCTTTAACACATCGCGGTTTTCTTTCCACGCGGCCGCCATTGCGTCGTTAAATTCTTTTGACCCGTTGACCTTTCCTTGCGCCATCAGTTGTTTTGCAATGATTTCGTGCGCTTCATCTTGCGTCCGTGCGCCGGATAAATCAACAGTTCCGCCCGAACCCTGGCCGCCATCGTGGCCGCCCGTGGACCCGGCCCCGGTTTGCTTGCGTCCCGTTTCCAACACACCCATCGTTGAAAGTTCCTTTGCGACCAATTCGGCCGCCGTGAACGGACGCAAATTGTTTTCCGGGTTGCGCTTGACCGCGCCGTTTTCCATAAACGCCAAAGTCTTTCCGCCGTTGCCATCGTCAATGTATTCGGGGTTCATCGCCTTTACTTTGGCAATGGCTTGTTCGGTAAGAACGGAAACAACAGATGCGGGCAAATCGGCTTTGAATTTAAGTCCGGCGGTTGCCTTGGCAAATTCGCCGTCAATCTTCATTCCAAACAACGCCTTTTCGTGTTCGGCGTTGGCCGAATCATACTTGGATTTCAAATCCGTGTATTCCCTGGTTACGTTCGCCAAATCCGCTTTGGCTTGATCCAATTGGCGTTTGGTTTCAGCATCCCCGCCGCCCTTTGCAATGACAGATTCCAAACGGGCCTTTTCCTTGGTCAATTCGGATACCTGGGTTTGCAGTTCGGCGGCGTTGCCCGCCTGGCCTTTGATCTCGCCAATAACACGTTTGGCGTAATCGTAGGTTTTTTCGGCCCCATTCTTGGCGATTCCGGACGCGGCCAAAATATCCGCATCCAATCCGCCGTAAATCTCGCCGGTCTTTTGCCCGATAACCGCCGTTTCGTCGTTTTTCGACATTTCGACAATTACGGATTTCTGTTCATCCGTCAAGCCCGACAACGTGGCATTGGCGTTCAATAGTTCGGTAGTAAGTGCCATAATTCTTTCCCTTTGAATTTTTGGTGTTTGTCAATTTCCTTGTATCGCCCAACAGGGATTTTTACGCTTCGATCGTTTCGGTTGCGGTCACGGTCTGCAAAGACGCACCGCCAAAAACGAACGTGTAAGTTCGGGTCGTGCTGACGTCGGCATAAGATGCGGCAATACATTGCGACACACCGGCGGCGGCTTTCTGCACAACGTAAAGGATGGTTCCGGCTTTGAAGCATTCAACCAATTTTGCCGTTTGGGCGTCGGTAAACGTTCCAAGCGCGGAAACCTCAATAATCAGTTGATCTTGTTGGGGCATCATAAGGCAATAAATTTTAAAGTGTTAGTCGTTTTGTTCTTTCGGCTGACGTCCCGATTTTTTTGGGGCCGGTTCGGCTTTCTCTTTCTCTGCAAGGGCCTTGGCAACGGCGGCGGCCACGGCGGCATCGAATCTTTCTTGTTCGGCCTTTGCCTTTGCTTCCGCATCGGCTTTCGCTTTGGCGGCGGCCAGGGCCTGTTGTTCCTTGATCCACACGTTCGGATCGTGCAAAATCAAAATGTCGTAACCTTGTTTTTGCAGACTTGCTTGTACGTGCGTTTCGAAAGTCTTTTTGCCAAACTTTTGTACGCGGGGCCTGGAAATCCGGACACCGGTTTTCGGGTCGAATTGCTTGACCTCAATAACCGCGTGGTAACTCCGTTCTTCGCCCTTTGGCACAATGTAGTTCTCCGGCGTCAATTTTTCAATCGGGGTGTCGCGCCCGTCTTTTGTAATCATCGCATTACGGTATTATTAGTTAAACTTGGGCCGTGTCCGGTTTCTGTTCATCAGCATAACGCCGTAGTTCGGCCGTAATCTTTTCAATCTTGCTTTGGTACGGGATTTCCGATCCGAATTCCAAAATGTTCGTGTTCTCGCGTTCAAATCTGCGTACAAAGTTGGGAAAATTCAACTTAATACGCAAATCCGTTTCGGAAACAAGATTTTTTGAAAACAGTTCGGAAACCTCAACACGCGACAAATGGCGGAACGGTTCAAGTTCTGCCAAAATCAACATCCGGCGTAATTGCATCGGGTCGTTCCGGTATTCAGTTTGCAAGATTTGGTTTTGCATCATATCCAATTCGGATTCCGACGCGCCCGCTTCTTTTGCGGCTTTGTACCGGTTACGCAATTCATCCGGGGAATACAAATAGAATTCCGTTCCGTAATTGATCCTGGCAGAAATGAAATACTTTCCGTATCGAATCCGGCAACACGTTTCATCCGCCCATTGTTGGGCCGATTCAAACCCTTTCTTAATCCGGTTCAAAACGGTTGTTACGCTTTCGAAATTGGCCCGTACTTGTTGTTCGTTGAACGCGTCGCGGTTCGTTACGATTTCATCCTGGCCGACCACGGCCGTAATGATTTCTTCGCGCAACCGCTTTTGTTCTTCGACGTTGTAATCCAAAGAATCCCGGTCAACTTTCAATATCTGTACGGGGTTCCGCAAATCCGGTTGGTTTTCTTCCGGGTTAGGCACGGGGATTTCAACAAATGATCCCGCGCCGATTATGCGTTTGTTGCCGCATTTCGGGCAACGCAATAACAATCCGGCCATATCCAGGCGGTAATGGCCTTGTTTGTCACGGAGAAAACCGCCGTCGCAGTAATCGCCGTTTTCGGCGTTTGTGAAATCGCAACTTTGTTCATAGCCGGAAAGGATGGGATACGCGCCCATCAAATCCAACTGTCGTTTTGAAATGTGGAAAAATTCGAACCAATCCAACGATTCAAGCACGGCGGAAAGCGGGGACGCCTTTACGTCGGGGTCCTCTAACGAAATGGGTTCGTTCCAGAAGAACCGCGCGGGGCAATATCCTAAATCGTGTTCGGCTTCGATCTTCGGCGCACCGTTCAAACGTCCGGTATGCTTTTTATCGTCCCAAACCCGGTAATGTTCATCGTCTAACACAATGATTTCGTCACGACGGCGGAATACGATATAATCCATTTGGCCCGTTGTCGGGTCCGCCTTATACGTTATGACATCATCAATGGGTAGCCAATAGAAATACGGTTCCGGATATTCCGTCGTTTGTTCCCTGGCAACGTCAACGATCAAAACCGAATTGATTTCGGATTTGAAGAATTCCCAACCTTTCGTCGCCCAAATTTCGGGTTCGTGCAACTTGTTTAGGCGGTATTCCTCCCAATCGTCGCGTTGTGCTGAATTGACGAATTGATAGTTGAACGCCGGGTTGCGGCCGTCAAAAATGCGGCTTAACTTGTCAAAGCAAATGTCCGTTATCTCGTTGGTCTTAACGGGATAACGGAACAATGCTTTGAACAATACGAATTTGTCGTGCGGCAAGATGTTTTCCGCCATCGCAAGAAATTGCGTCAGCGGAATGGAGATATACGGCGAATTGAACGTTGTTACCCTTTTGACCGTGTGAAACTTGATACGCATTTGGTGCAAACGCGCACGGCTCAAAACGGCGGAACGTTTATTTTCCGCAATCTTCTTTCTTATTTCCGCAACGTCGTAACCCATTGTTCACAAATTCAAATTTTGACTTTTCCGGCAAATGCCAACCGCCGTTACGCGGCATCCTTAAAATCCGTTCCGCGTGGGAAATTTCAAATTCCCTGGTAACGCCATTCGCAACCAACGTTACCGTGGTTGTCTTTGCGTTCATATTATGCGGGGACTAAATCGGTAAGCGGGTTGAAATCGTCCGTCGTGACAATGGCCAAGTTGTCGGAATAGTTGTCCGGATATTGCCATTGAATGGCGTTCATATCCTTGGCATCAAAATTTCCGTGAATCTTGGAACCGATGAACAACGCGCGAATGGGAATCGGGTAATACGTGGTCGGGGTGGTCGGGTCCTGGATCGCTTCGATTTTCCCGTTTTCATCAAACAGGAACACACCCAGGTTTCCGGCTTGCGCTTCGCATTGCAATTCTTTCATCGTCTTAATGACGGACTGCGGAACGCCGCGCAATTGGCCGTCGAACTGAACGGGATTACCGCCCAAAACTTGCGGGATACCGCCCAAATCATCGTTGCCGCCGGATGTCATACGGGCATCGCCGCCAGAATCGGCCGGGGCGTTGATGTAAGGAGAAACAACGATTTTGGTTCCATTGGTGGCCGCCAACAATGCGGTCCAGGTAGCCAATTTCGTAATAGTGGGTGCAAGCGGGGTTCCGGAACCGGCCATTGAATTACGGGTTCCGTCGGCTTGGCGCAAACGTTGGAATGCGACTTTTTGGATTTGGCCGAAATTCTCCGGGCAAACGACGTTCGGAATGGTCGAAATTGCGGCGGCGGCCGGGCATTGACAGATCAAAGACATAATGTTTGAATTTTTGTTGTTATTGATGTTCAACGGCTGACCCTTGGCCGCTTTCATCGGCAAATGTAGTTATTTTTTTAACAAATCGCATTTAAAGCCCTTAAAAACATTTTCCGTGGAATTTATCGTTTTCGCATTTCGCGGCCAAAATTCGGCCCGAAATCGGCTTTAATGAACCCGGACGCCGCGCGATGCGGCCCCATATGGCCGGATGTTCCCATCTGCGATTTCCTTTTCGTAAATACCCGTCAATCCATCCGCGTCGTCGTCGTGGTCGTTCGCATCGAACTTACGCAAGAATCCCACGATATGGTCGTGGAATTTCTTGTACCGGGTTTCCCACCCGAACGGCATAATGATATGTTGATTGACAAACGGCGCATTCGTTACGATCCTGGATTCTTTGTTTTCGCCCTGGTAGAACGGGACCGTCAACGCACGTACTTTCTTCTTCACGTTTTTTTCGAACTGCGACCCGCCGTTGTTCGATTCTATCCACGCCTTTTGCACGTTGTTTGCGTTTATAAGCCGTGGAACAGTTACGGTTGTAACGTCCGTGGATTCGTCCGTATATTCAACATCAGTTATCAGCGCGAATAACAACGGTTCGAACCGTCGTTTGTTCTCGTTCCAAATCTGGTTTTCGGATTTGTAAATGTCATACGATGCCGCAAACAAAAAATCGTCGCCCTGGTCGGCCACATCAACGTAACACCCAGACCGGATATATTGGCCCCAATCCTGTTTTTCGACCCACGTTTTGAACGGTTGGTAAAGAAACGCCGTTGCGTCGCCCGGGTTCCCTTGGTGCATACATTGGAAACCCAACGGGTCCAATTGTTTTTGCTCCAACAGTCGTTCCAACGAATGGCGTTGCGCCCACAACGGTTGCCCGGCTTCGCGGTTGTCTATTTCCGTGGGTTGTCCGGTTTTGATTGCTTCAAAATTTACCAATACCCACGCACCGGCCGGAATGTTTTCAAGATCCGCCCACGATTCAACAAAAACGACCTTTTCCGAATCAATGATTTTGCCAATAATGTCATCGGGATGCCATCGCGTAAACACGATTAGTTGTTGCGAATCGTTGTGCAAACGGGTTTGGGCTACCTTGGTAAACCAATCCCACGCGGCCGCCCGGATTATCGGGCTATTGGCTTCGGCGGAATCTTTGTACAAATCATCGTAAATCATAACGTCAACCGTCTTTGACGTCAACGAACCGCCACGGCCAACGACGCGCAAGGAACCGGTATGATTCACAATTTCGAACACGTCCGAATTTCGCAAGTAATTATTGGCGATCGTTACGACATTGGACCCGTTCAAAACCGTTTCCGGAAAAACGGCCCGGTATTTTTCCGAATCAATCAACCGTTGCACGTCCCGGTTGAAATCCTTTGCAATCGTGGCCGCATACGAACAAATGCAAATTTTTATATCCGGGTACAACCCCAACATATCGGCCGGAAGAAACCGGCTTGACCCTTGCGATTTTCCGTGTTGCGGCGGGGCCTGTATGATTAGTTTTTTGATACGCTTTTTGGCGAACAAATCCAACACCCGGTAATATGATTTGTGAAACTGGGTTGATTGAAAATTCGAATCCATATATTGAGCAAACCACAACAGATTTCGCCGTGCGCCCTCTTGCAAGAATATTTCCGGGTGTTCCGATAACGCCCGCGTTATTTGCATTGTATCAACATCCATTATTTCCTGTTTATGGCGTCAATAACTTGCGCCAAAAGATCGTCCGGCACGTTGGCCAATGTAAAGTTCGATTTGGATTCCGTTTCTACTTTGCCCGTCAATTCCTGGATATGTTTGTTTGACCATTCGTCCGGCGCACGGTTGCACAACGCAAAGATAATGGCCGTTGGATTCGGGGCGGCTTTCTTGTGTACAATCTTTGTTTTTGTCACAACCATTTTGCCATCCTTATTCAATGCGGATTCAGTTGTGGTTTCATCCCATTCGTAACCCTGGACCAATTCCAACAATGAACGCTTGCAGTCAACAACCAATTGCGAATCGTACCAATCTTGATATTCCCGTTCTGCCATTTTAACCCGGTCTAAAAAGTCCGAATCGTTGGCCAGATGTGCGTAAAACGTCGCTTTGGAAACACGGGCGGCCGTGAACGCATCTTTGTACGATTTCCCGGCGGCAATGGCCTTGCACATTATTTCAACCTTTGCTTCGGTCCATTGTGGTTTCCGTCCTGGTTTCTTCTTTGATTGCGTGGTTTCCATACTGAATTGATTTTTGCAAAGTTAATCATTTTCATTTATGCGGCAGATTCGGAACGAAATACCGAACCAAAGAAACGCAATCGTAAAACACAATTCCCCGGCACTACGGACAAAGCCCAATGCCGGGAAAATAAGAAATTGCGTCCTATCAATGAATACTATCATTCCGTAATTGCTTGATGAATTGGACCCAATCGTTTGAATCGAAATAGAACCACCGCAAACCGCCGCATCTTTTCCGTTTTCCCCGGCAACAGGCAATAATGTTTCTTGATTCCAGATTAAGCACAAATCCGGCCTTTGCCGCGCTTTCGCAATACTTGTGTTCGCCGGTTGTTTCATTGACGCAAACAACGGCCCGTTTGTTCCATCCGCCAATGTCCATACGGGGGCGCAAGTTCTTACGGCCACGTTCCAGGATTTTTTGTTGCATTTCCTTGGATAACCATTCATCCCAAGATTTTCCGGCGTTGTGCGGGATATGGCCTTTTAGAAACGATCCGGTTACAAAATTCCTGGCGGGGCGTCCGTCTATCCCTATTTCGATTTTTGACATATTTGTTTCCCGTGAAATGATATGCAAGCCGGACTGTCCGGATCAATGGGTAATCCGGAAACGTTACAAACTTTCGATTTGTCCCACCAACCCGTCAAAACGTATTTGGCGCAATCGCGGCATTTTAGTTCGGTCAATGGTTTGTTTTCTCTTGCCATACAACTGCATTTATTCCTGTTCGATTTTTGGGACAAATGCGGCTTCCGGGCATCCGTCGGAACAGAAATTGACACGAACAAAGATAGAATGACGATCCGGAGAATCTTTCATCGAAATAAGGCGTTTTCCCGTCCGGCCCTCTATTGCGTCCCAAATGGCCAAAATATATTGCGGGTTATTATGCTTTTCGTAATCGGCTTCAAAAAAGAAATGCGTTCCGCCGTTTTTTGGCACACACGGTTTTTCCGTCAACGATTCCACCATCTTGCACAATGCCAGATCGAACGCGGTCAATTTGCGTTTCCAATAATCATCGTGTTTCATTTCTTGGTCACTTTTTCGTTTAACTTATTGAACCCATCCAGGCCAAACGCCAAATGGCGCGGGTATTCGGTTATATCGTCTTTGGGGACGATAAGATTATACACGCCCAATTGTCCGCGTATCGGCATTTCCACCACGCGGCGCGGATTGCGGACCATCCATCCGTAACCGGTACGCGGGCGTTGATTCTCCGGGATGCAAGTTGCGGCCCAATCTTCCGGCGTGAATTCTTCCACCGGCTTTGTGTCGTACAGTTCGACAAAACCGCAAGTGACACCGGACAAACGGCCGGGCAATTCCGGTTTCGCGGACGCACAAATCAAAAGATCGCCACGGTAATTCGTGTTCCGGGTTCGAACCTCAATCGTTTTTTCTGCGTGGAAATTCCCGGATTCGTCCCGGAATACAACACGCGTAAGCAAGTCCGCCCACGGTTGTTTGACCGAAAGTGCCTTGAAAACGTCGTGTTGTTCCGGGTTGTAATCCTTTTTATCAATCTGCATAACAGTTCAATTTAAAAACCATCTTGCAAATCTTCCGCGGGACGATATAAGCCGCCGTAATTTTCCGGCTCCGGAGCCGGGGCCTGTTCGCGTTTCTGGCCGCCCAACAATTCCAGTTCTTCCACAACAATTTCGGTCACATATCGCGTTTGTCCGGAGTTATCCTGGTATGTCCGTGTTTGAATCTTCCCGACGATCAAAAGCGGCGTTCCTTTGCGGACGTATTGTTCACATACTCCGGCAAGACCGGTTCGTTTTACGACGATATTATGCCACGTCGTTTCGTCTGGAATCTCTTTTCCGTCACGGGTCGTAAATCCACGTTCAGTTGTTGCCAACGTGAATTGCGCGACTTTTCCGCCCTCTTGAAAATTCGTTATCTTCGGGTCCTGGCCGACGTGGCCTTTCAAGAATACTTTATTCATAATCTATAAATGCTTATACAAATTTATTGATTTTTATTGTTTAATCATCGAAATTAACGTATTTGCCGGGCTTTTCATCCGTCAACAAAACAGGTTGCAACGGTTGGCCAAAAGTAAGGACGGAAAGCCAGATTTTACCGGTCTTTTTTACTTGTTCCAATTCTTCCGGCGTCAACTCCCAACACGTTATCGTTTGGCCATAATCGCCCGGCAATACTTGCGCGGGCAACGGTGTATATTCCGGTTGATTCGCCCCAAAAACGACGTTCGCGCCATCAAATTTAATCGGTTTCATACTCTTTCTTCAATTGTTCGATTATCATTTGGTTCGATGGATAAATACGCATATTCATACGGTTTCCGTTTTCCCATTTGGCGTGACACCTGGAACAAAGTATGTTTGTGTTCCGTGGATCATACGCGAATTCCGGAAATGCGCCACGGCTTGCGATATGCGAAACAAACGTTGCGGAATACTGTTCCAACGGTTTCATACATTCTTCGCAAATATGCCGCTTCCGATCCCAAACCCAACGATAGAAGATCAAATTGTTTTCTTCGTGGTTTCCGGTCCCGAATATGTCCCGTTGAACTGATACCCGCAAACCGTGTTCAAGCACGAACCGGCGGTCCGTCAATGGTTCGTAACCGCGCATCCGGGCGTAATTGTACGCTTCGCGGGTATCAATCAAAATCGCCATTATTCGCCAAAAACGGGCATATCTTCGGACTTGTTTTCGAACAAATATTCGTGCGCTTCGTTCACGATTGCATCCGCAAATACCGTCAGTTTAGCGCATAAATCCGAAACCCCGGTCAAATACTTGATGCGCGGGACCTTGAACGCCACGCGGCCAACGCCTGTTTCAATGTTTCCGGAAATGGCAATACCGATATTGTCGTTTTTCCCGGCAAAGGAAATGCCGATGGGACAAATACTTTTTGCGCGTTCGTCTGAAACATCGAAGATCATTGCCACAATTTCCGTCAAATCCTTTTCGAACAATGCGCGTAACGCTGAATGGATGGGCCGGGAATCTTTAACGTGGTATTCCTTTTCCGTCACGATTCCGTCGTCGTCAGTTTCGGAAAGTTGGTATTGGCAATCCACGCCCAACAATCCAAGTTTCAATTTTTTCAATTCGAATGTCTTTTCCATATCGCTTTGTTTTTATGATTTTGCCGGTTCCGCCGGTCCGGGTTCCAAAACCGTTAACGCAACATCAATGAGTTGCAAAACATCTTCCAACACCGCAATTTGTGTGGCGGAAATATTTTTATCCTTTTTGGCGTGTGTCAACCAATTGTTGACGTATTCCCGCGTCAATCCTGGCGTGTTGTGAAATTCAATTGTCTTTGGCATAATATCGGGGTTTTAATCGTGACACGCGCCCGGATTATTGCACGTTTTTTGGTCGTGGCCGCCGGCAAATTCCAACCCGATTTTGTGGGTTGTTTCCCACGGGGTAATCCGAATTTCCACGTTCAACATTCGTGCGCCGGATTCTTTGTAAAATTCCGTCGCCCACGCTTCCAATTGGAGTTGCAATTCTTGGATTTTCTCTTTCATCGTTAAAAATCGTTTTGGTCCAACAGTTCAGACGCCGCACCAGTTATTTTGTTCAAATTTTCGATTTGCGGGGCATTCTCCGTCTGGACGGGTAATTTATCATTTTCAGTTTTCGCGGCCAAAATAGGGCCGTTTCCGGCCTTTTCCGCGTTTTCATCCGGGTATTCCTTGACTTTCAGTTCAACCAACCCGTTTTCAAGCAATACCGGCAAACAACGCGCAACCGCTTTCGTATCTTCCAACGCATTATGTGCTTCAAAGGTTTCGCCAGGAAAACAACGGGCGTACAATTCGCCAAGATTCGGGAATTTCAACCGGCCCCAACTGTTGCGGGCGTCAACCCATTTCATCGTTGAACGCATCGTATCAATCCGCTTTCCCTTGTATAACGCAGATTCAACGTCGTTTGCATCGAAATATTCGTGGCCAAGATCGCGCAAGATGTTTGCTTTGATTATGCCCGTATCGAAATGGATATTGTGACCGCATAACAACCCGGTTTTTTGAGCAAAAGAAATGAACCGGTCTATTACCACAACCAACGGTTCGCCGTGTTTTTCGGCAAACTCCGTGGTTATTCCGTGAACGTTTACGGCTTCTTCGGGGATTTCCCATCCATCCGGACGGATAATGTGGTGTTCGTACACGTCGCCGAATATCCACGCAATCGAAACGATATGCGGGTACGTTTCAAAATCAACGTCCCATTTGGCCGCCTTATCAGGGATGCCTGTTGTTTCGGTATCAAAAAATAATACGTCGTTAATAGTCATATCGCCTTGGTGTTTTACTTGGATTCAACAATGGCCCGATCCCCGTTCGGCTTGATCCCGTACACGGTGCAATTTCCGGTTCTTTCTTCAAACAAACGCATAATCGTTTTCAATGAACCCGTCATCGTGAACGACGGACATTCAAAAACAAAATTTACGTAATCGTTTTCGTTAATCTTTGGCATATTCAGTAAATTCTAATCTTAATTCAATACCATATTTGAATTTGTCTTTTTCGATTGTAGAACAAAATCGGTCATATACTTGCATAACGGCCCGCCCAATTATTTGTTCCGCTTGACGTCTTGTTATGCCACAAATATCATCCTTTCCTTTTAAATCATAACGGCCAAACCCATTATGCCCGCGAACGGTAATATTCCGGCGTTCAATCTTAATAGGTTTTGTTTTCATAATGTTTTCGGGTCCTCTATGTAAACGTACAAATTTTCGGCGGCATATTGTTTGAGCCACTCCAGAAAATCCGTCATTTGAAATTTGTTCAGTTGGCGGCCGTGTTCAATCAACGTACCATCGTTTGTTACATACGGACCCGGACATTCGTTGAACAAAAGACGTTCAATCGTTTCTTCGGACATCTGGTCCCCGTTTTCCCGGAACGCCTGTTGGATGGTCGGCAAAACATACTGATAGTAATATGAGAGTTGCGCCGCCGTTGATCCTGGCGCGGCCGCTTCAAATCGAACGACAATCCGTTGGCCTTTGTGTTCAGCAAAAAAGGCGTTCAACCGTTCCATCGGCATACGCAATTGTCCGCTAACATCTACAATGCCGGATTCGCTAATTTTGTCCGCTTTCATAAAACGATGCAATCCGGAGAAACAACAAACCAATAAACTTTGTAACGGATTCCGTTTTCATTCATATTCCAGGCGGACCGCATTTCGTACCCGCTTATTTTCCCATCCTGGATTTTTTGGCGAATCTTGCAAAAACACGTATGCATTTCCGAAACGCCGAATTCGGCGGAATCATAGACGGATAATGAACGACCGTGCATCAGCGCGGCAATTATTTTCCGCATCGCCGCATCGCGTTTGACTGTCTGTTTAATCGTATCCATTTTAATTTGCTTTCTTTTTGGGGATCAATGTTTCTTCCAATTCCGGGAATTCGTCAACGACATATTGCGCCACGGTCAAATTGTACGCCTGGCCGCCAAGTTGGCGGATATATTCGCGTTCGCTTCGCGGGCGGGCGCAAGTGCCGGAAATAACCCGTTTATATTCCGTTGCGAATTCTTCCACGGAAAGACAGGACAAACGATCAATAACGTGGGACGGCAATTTGTAACCCTTTGTTCCGCCCAATTTCCGCATTGCTTCGTATGACGCACGGATTGCGGCCCGATCTTCGCGTTGCGCGGTCAAATACGCCGCCAGGTTATCCAGGAACCGGCGCGTTTCGATTAGTTCGGCAACCGTCATTTTCTGCAACGCCTTACAAGATGCAATCTTTTCTTTTACTGCCTTATCCATTATTTCCGTTTGCTTAATTCGTAATAGAACCCATCTTTGACAATTACGCAATTCTTATCCTCTGCCAAACATACGACATCCGGACGCGGCGTTTTCTCTATGGCCGGAAAACCGAATGCGTTTTTACGACGGATAATGAATGCCAATTCGTGGTTGAAATACGAAACAGTTTCGCAACTTGAAATTGCCGACCAAAAGGCACTCCGGGCCAAGTTGCACAACTTGTTGGCCCGGCGGTGCTTTCTGGAGAACAAAACAATTCGTTTCATCGTTCGGTGTATTCTTCGACCAACATTTCAGTTTGGCCGCGTTGGACTTGTTCGATAAAGCCCTGGAATCCGTTTTTGCGGGCAATATCAACAATCGTTTGCAGACGCTTTGCGCCCAACGATTCGCCACGGGCAATGCGGAACACCTTAACGGTTGGATTGCAAGCAATAACCAATTTCGCGGCAATTTCCATCGTCTGCGAATCGGAAACTTTGCCAGGCACGAACGGAACGCCGTTCAATTCCAAGCCATCATCAGTAAACGAAAGACCCGCTATCGGCAATTCCGCGTTGGCGATCAGTTGCGCCCGTTCTGCGGCCAATCTTTCGATGTCTGCGTCCATCTGGTCGGCCTTTGCTTTCACGCCCTCATATTGGCTTTTCTTCTCCTTGAATTGGCAAACAAGGTTGAATCGCTTGTTATGGGCTTCCGCATCTGCCAACAGGGCCGGGACGTTGGTATTTTCCGGATTGTTCGCTTCGTACCGCTTCAACCAATCTTCCGCATTGGCTTTCCGGCTTTCGAAATCGGCGCGTTCCGCTTCAATTTCGGCGCAATTCTTTTCATAACGCGCAATGATCATCGTATCCGCCTTTTCCCGTTCTGCCTGGGCTTCTGCAAGCGCACGCGCGGCGGCTTCCACTTTGTCCGCGTACATCTTCATTTCCGCATTCGCCTTTTCCTTTTCTGCCTTGATGCGATCGGGAATTTCGGCAATTTGCTTTTCGCGTTGCGCCAACATTGCGCGGACCGTCTTTGCCTTTTCAATTAACTTTGCGTTGGTCTGTTGCTTTTCCATCAACGCCGTAACGTCCACCGGGGCCGCGAATCTTTCCACGTCGCCGGGGTTCAGTTGGTTTGCGATAGATTCATACAGGGCCGCGAATGTCTTTACGTCCCGGTTCACGCCGGTACGTTCCGATTTCAGCGCGGAAACGCTTTCGTCAATTTCTTCGATCCTGGCGCGGACGGATTCCGGCAACAAAGATTTAACGACGGCAATTTGCTTGCGTCGGCCCTCTGCCGATTCACTCCAACGGGAGAATTCCACCGCGTCGAAATCCTGGTATCCGAATATGCGTTGCAACATCGAAACGTTGTTGGTCGCCATACCCGTTGATTTCTGTTTGATCGTGAGAGTTCCGCGCGGGTTCGCTTCCGTGAAAGATAAGGAAACGTCGAATTCTTCGCCATCGTCCCCGACGATCATTTTGGCAAAACCCTTGGATGCGCCGTTACGCAACACATCGTCGCGTTGGCCTGTCAGCAAAGCCCCGATTGCCTTTAACAACGTGGACTTTCCTAATTCGTTGTCGCCGGTTATGAAATAAACCGCGCCGTCGAATTCCGCTTCGAATTTCTCAATGACTTGGAAATTCAGCAATTCAAGTTTCTTGATATACATTGTATCGCCTATTTGTTAAAAATTTGTTCCTCAATTAACACAATGTTATTTCGAACATCGCCATTTTCAAACCCATAATCCCGATAAATCGTTCGTATAAACCGGAAAATCCCGTTTTCGTCCGTTTCACGTTCAAAGATAACCAAACGCAATTTGTGTTCAGCCAATCGCGGGTCCTTTTCGACCTTTTGGTTGTAAATTTCAACCGCCTTTTTGGAAAGGATCGAAT
>JAEIGA010001063.1_pt1 | contig 41629 bp, 62 predicted proteins | sample 9270691 | NCBI WGS metagenome assembly JAEIGA01 (sample SAMN17057246, study PRJNA624740) | gut metagenome | biome: biome; isolation source: fecal sample | host: Bos grunniens | place: China: Xizang | collected 2019 | reverse complement strand
GTCACGCTTACCTTTAACCCTTGGAACGAACGCCACTGGTTAAAGAAGCGGTTCTTTGATGTAGAAGACCCGAACATCCTCGCTCTTACCACCAATTATATGTGCAATGAATGGCTAGATGCCGCAGATATAAGGGTGTTCGAGGATATGAAGAAGCGAAATCCACGCCGATATGCTGTTGCTGGTCTCGGTGGCTGGGGTATCGTGGACGGCCTTGTATATGAGAACTGGCGTGAAGAAGCCTTTAATATTGAAGAAATACGGAACAGGCCGGAGATCGTTTCCGCTTTCGGTCTTGACTTCGGTTATACAAATGACCCCTCCACCCTCTTCTGTGGGCTGCTTGACTTAAAACGCAAGCAGCTTTTTGTGTTTGATGAGATGTACGAAAAGGGTCTGTCAAATAAGAAAATAGTGGAAACGGTAACGGATATGGGGTACAGCAAGGAACGCATTACAGCGGATTCCGCAGAGCCTAAATCCATTGACGAACTGCGCGGCCTTGGCTTGCGAGTTAAGGGCGCAACAAAAGGCAAAGACAGCGTCCAGAACGGTATACAGTGGATTCAGGATTTAGAGATTATCATTCATCCAAGATGCGTGAACTTCCTGACCGAAATAAGCAACTACACATGGGATGAAGATAAATTCGGCACAAAGCTGAATGTCCCCATTGACGATTTTAACCACCTTATGGACGCAATGCGCTATGCGCTAGAAAAGTACATTACAAACAACGCACCGAAACTGAACACAAGCATTACAGGGGGATTATAACTATGGTTCGCTTACCAAAGGACACGGAATTGACCGTGTATCTGCTGCAGAAACTGCTGGACGAACACAAAACCGAAGCAAAGCGATACAATCAGCGGCAGGAAGAGTACGAAAGCAAGCACAAAATACTGGATGCACCGAAAAAGCCAAACCACAAGCCGGACAACCGCATCGTGGTAAACTTCTGCAAGTACATTGTGGATACATTCAACGGCTTTTTTATCGGTATCCCGGTAAAGGTTACAACAAAAGACGATGCAGTTGCACAATTCGTGGATGCAACGGATGCATATAACGATCAGGACAACAAGAACGCAGAACTGTCCAAGATTATGAGCATTCACGGCAAGGGATATGAGATGTACTTCACGGATGAGGACTCCGAGTTGTGTACTGCATACCTCTCCCCTGCCGATGCTTTTATGGTCTTTGACGATTCTATTCTGAAGCGGCCTATGTTTTTTATCCGGCGTTATACTGATTTTGAAGGTAACGAGTTCGGCAGTGTGTCTGATACCAAGGCTGTGCGGCACTTCACGATCACGGGTGGTGTCAAATGGACGGACGAATGGCAGCCGCACTACTTCCCCGGTGTCCCTGCAACCGAGTTTTTGGAGAATGCCGAGGAACAGAGCCTTTTTGAGCCTGTTATGTCCAATATCAACGCATACAATAAGGCCATCTCCGAAAAGGCAAACGATGTGGACTACTTTGCGGATGCCTATATGAAGGTGCTTGGCGTGAAGCTGGATGATGACGGTGTAAAGCATATCCGGGACAACCGCATCATCAACTTTGAGGGCGATGATGCCGGAAAGCTGGTTGTGGAGTTCATGGGCAAGCCCGAAAGCGACACTGCACAGGAAAACCTGCTGAACAGACTGGAGCAGCTGATCTTCCAGAATAGCATGGTGGCAAATATCTCTGACGAGAACTTTGGCACTAGTTCCGGCATCGCCCTGAAGTACAAAGTGCTGGCGATGATGAATATGTTTCAGAATAAGAAACGAAAATTCACAAGCGGCCTTAACCGCCGCTATAAGCTGCTGTTCGGTCACCCGGCTTCCAAAGTCCCTGCTGATGCGTGGAAGCAGCTGGACTACCAGTTTACACCGAACCTGCCTGCTAACCTGCTGGAGGAAGCACAGATCGCTGCGCAGATGGAGGGCATTGTATCTCACGAAACACAGCTGAAGGTGCTCTCTGTGGTGGATAGTGTGCAGGACGAACTGGCCACGATCAAGAAAGAGAACAAGCTCCCGGAAAGAACGCCCGTTGACGATGAGATGTTTGGAACAGAAACGGAAGAAGTGACGGACAATGAGCAGTAAGGACTATTGGGCGAAGCGTGAAGCGGAAGCCCTTAAGCACTATGTCGCCAATGAGAAAGAGTATGACAGGCAGATAAAGCAGATCTATCAAAATATGCTGGATGCCTGCCAAAAGGAAATAGACGGCTTTTACGGGCGTTATGCAAGAGCGGAGGGAATCACCCTAGCCGAAGCAAAAAAGCGGGTGTCGCAGGCTGATATGGCCGCCTACGAACGCAGAGCGAAGCGGTATGTTAAGGACAAAGACTTTTCTAAACGGGCAAATGAGGAAATGCGGCTATATAATGCCACGATGAAGATAAACCGACTGGAAATGCTAAAGGCAAACATCGGTCTTGAACTTATAGCAGGCCATGAGGAGCTTGATAGGTTCATGGGCGATATATTAAAGGGCAGGACAGAAGACGAACTGAAGCGGCAGGCTGGTATTCTTGGAAAGACCGTGCGAAACAATGCGCAGAAAGCAGATGCAATTGTCAATGCTTCTTTCCACAACGCCACATTCTCTGACCGCATATGGATGTATCAGGACATTATGAAAGCCGAAGTGTCCAAGCTGCTCCAATCCGGCCTGATCCAAGGCAAAAACCCTCGTGTACTCGCAAGGGAACTGAAAAAGCAGTTTGATGCTACAACTTTCAATGCGGAACGGCTCATGCGGACAGAACTTGCCAGGGTGCAAACCGAAGCGCAAAAGCAATCTTTCCAAAGAAATGGCTTTGACTTCTATGAATTTATCGTAAATAGTGGCTGTTGCCCCGTGTGTCAGGCTCTGAGCGGCAAACACTTCCGGGTTGATAAGATGATGCCCGGAGAAAATGCACCCCCTATGCACCCACACTGCCGTTGTAGCACGGCTGCTTATGAGGATAGCAAGGAATACGAAGCATGGCTTGACTACTTGAGCAAGGGCGGAACAACCGAAGAATGGGAAAAACTTAAAAAGACAGTTGAAAATTCCCAAAATAGCGGTAAAATAAAAATCGGATGGCAGTTCTTTGCGAGAAATAGCAAAGACTATGAAACGATTATTCTCCCAAAACAAGAGTACGCCCATGTAATGAGTGAACTTGCTACCCACATGACAGATCAGCAGAGGAAGCAAAAGGTTGTCACAAAAGCAATAGGTAATTACATTTACACGGTGGAAAACAATGGCTTTGGGGAATACAGAGTGATTGGCAAAGAATTTATCGACAAAGACATCTTGGATTGGTGGGACGAATAACATGGCAGATATCAAAAGACAACTGTTTGACAAGTTAAAAGCGTTTCGCCCAGATAAGGATTTTGTCATTGGTGTAATTAGTAATGCAAAGCACGATGAAGACCGCCAAACGATACTGGATTTCCTTGATAGCGAACAGAATGCGACAGTTGAGGATATAATCCTCTTATCGTTGCATCTGTGTAATGAGAGAAAAACAAGAAAATAAACACAAAGCACTGTGCAAAATCTGCACGGTGCTTTTTTAATGCAACAAAAGAAAGATGGTGACCACAATGTTTAGAGCAACTACTCCAACGCATATTTTTGCGCTGCAGTTTGACACAAGCCTATTGCAAGAAATCCGCATTACCTATCAGCAGAACGGAAACACTGTGCTGCAAAAGACGGAAGCGGACTGCACCTTGACTGGCAGCGAAATCAAGGTGATGTTGACACAGGAAGAAACGCTGCTATTTGCCCCCGATGAAAGGGTATCAATCCAACTGCGGGTGCTGACAACTACAGGACGGGTCATGGCTTCGGAGATTAAAAAGGTCTTTGCAAGGGCGTGTCTGGATGAAGAGGTGATGGAATGAAGATCAAGGTAAATTTTTCCGAAGATACCACACGCATTAACGCAAAGTTTGGCGAGATTCACGAAACAGGGGGAACATCACCCAATGCCGTAACTTACACCCCCCAAAACCTAACAGATGACCAGCAAGCCCAGGCGAGGGAGAATATTGGGGCAGGAGATTCCAGTGTGCGTGTGAGTTGCACGCAACCTACTGCACCCGATGTGAAGGTTTGGGTAAATCCATGCGGTGCAGCGGCAAACAAAAAACATAGCACCTCCAACACAGTATCTGGAATTGTGGGTTTGGCGCTGAACGAAATGCTAAACAACACGGCTGCACGGTATGCAACCATCCAAGATGCTTTGGCAGGAGCAAGCGCAACGGCAGATGGCAAAGTTCTTGCCTATACCTGTGGCGGTGCGCTGAACATCATGCTCCTGGATAACATGGAATCCACTTCCGTTATCAACATCACAAAGGACTGCACCTTGCATTTGAACGGCAAGACAATTTCCTTTACTGCACCGGGTGCGTATTTGAATATCAACACAGCTAGTGAAGTGACCATCAATGGCGAAGTTGCGGGTAGTAAAATTGCAAAATCGGATATCACAAGTAGCCAAAGTGAAAAACTGGTTTCTACGACCGGAACACACTTAACTATCAATGGTGGCACATATTCCATGACAAATATAACTGCCACATTTGCTATCCCTATTCGCACGGAGAGTACGACAACGCAAATCGATATGGATGGTTGTTTGGTTATTGCCCATGGAAGTGGCGCAACAAAAACTCGGTGCGTACAAACAGACCTTTTTACAGCCAAAAACTGCACATTCGATGGCGTTAGTGAGAATGGCCAGGTGCAGACTGCTACACTCTATGGCAAATCATATTTAGAGAATTGTGTTGTGACGGCAAAATCGCACGAACTTAAAACTACCGTTCTTGGCGTAGCGGTGAACACTGACGAAAATACTGATGTTGTTTTTAACAACTGTGATATGACGGCAGATGGATGGTCGGACTATGAGGGCGTAATCTACCCTGTCTATGCTATTTCTGCGATAGCCACCACCTCTGTAACCATCAATGGTGGTCATTACTGGGGCGCACGTGATGCTCTCGCCATCCATGGTAAAGCAAGAATCAATGGCGGTGTCTTTGAAGGATGCCAACACGGTGGCGCATATATGAGCGGTACGGATATTAAGGCAAAGAACGCTATTTTCCGTAGTGTGAAGTACAAAGGTGATGTGGGATGGCTTGAAGGTCAAAATGTTGGTGGAGCAATCTACTGTGGTAGCAGTGAAAACAACGATGTGAATGTCTACTTTGACAACTGCCGTTTTGAATCGAATGTTGGTACAAGTTATGGCGTTGTAACGAAATACAGCGGTGCCAAGGCATACCTGAGTAACAGCATAATTGATGGTTCTTTTGTATATGACCTTAGAGCAGATAACGATGATATCATCTACATCGGCAAGAATGTGGTTTACCGCCCCGATAAGATCAATATCAACGGTGCAGGAACAATCGACACCACCACATATGCTGACCAAGAGTTCGGATTTGAGACCGAAACAACCACTTCCAATGCCATTCTGTCTGTAAAAGACGAGCGTGGCAACTGGGTAGGTATTGCGTAAACAAATAAAGCACCGCCCTCCGGGGTGGTGCTTTTTAGTAAACGAGAAAGGCGGCGGTGTGTATTGATTGTAATAACCAAACATGAAAACGGCTTATCTATAAGAGGTCATGCCCACTATGCGGAAATAGGAAAAGACATCGTATGCGCCGCCGTTTCTTCATTAGCACAAACTCTGATCTATTCCATAGAGGAATTGACAGAGGACAAAATTCAATATGATATCAAACCGGGAACGGTTGATATAAATTACAGGGATTTATCAGCAAATGCGCAGTTGCTGGTAGATTCCTTTTTTGTTGGCGTGAATATGATCGCTGACAACTACCCGGATAATGTACGGGTTGACCAAGCATTGAAGTCATAAAAAGCTATGGAATACAAAGACAAGCAAAAGTCTTAAAAATTTGGAGGTAAACAAAATGAAAAAGTTATTCAATTTGCAGATGTTCGCAGACGATCCCGCAGAGGATACAGGCAAATCTGCGCCCGGTACGGCTGAAAAAGCAGAAGGTGGAAAAGCAGCGGCAGACACGGGCAAAGAAAACACGAAGCCTGAACTGAAATACACTGATGAAGATGTAGACAGGATCGTCAAGAGCCGTCTTGCAAGAGAGCGGGAACAGGCGAAAAAGGAAAAGGAAGAAGCGGAAAAGCTGGCAGAAATGAATGCCACACAGAAGGCCGAATACAAGGCAGAGCAGCTGGAAAAGGAACTGGCAGAGTATAAGCGTAAAGATGCACTCACAGAAATGTCCAAGGAAGCCCGGAAGATGCTGGCGGAAAAGGACATCAACATTCCTGATGAACTGCTTTCTATGATGGTCACAACCGATGCACAGGAAACCAAGCAGGCCGTGGACGGCTTTGCAAAACTGTTCAAGGATTCTGTGGATGCCGCTGTAAAAGCCCGCCTAAAGGGTGATGCACCCCGTGTAGGCTCTGGCACTTCTTCCCCTGTTTCCGAAATCGAAAAACGAATCAAGAAATATGTATGAGGTGAAAAAAATGTATAACAAGATCAATTTGCAGCTGTTTGCTGGCGAGAACAACGATTCTCATGTAAGAACCTATCAGAAGGAATTCAAGGGTCTGTTGCAGGCCGTTTTCAAGAAGCAGTCCTACTTTGGTGACTTCTTCGGCGGCGGCATTGAAGCCCTGGATGGTGTGCAGCACAATGAAACTGCCTTCTATGTCAAGACCAGTGACATTCCTGTTGTGTTTGGCACTGGCTATAACAAGGATGCCAATACCGCAATGGGTACTGGCACTGGCAAGGGTAGCCGCTTTGGTGAGCGTACCGAGATCATCTACACTGATACCCCTGTGAATTATTCCTGGGGATGGAACTTCCATGAGGGTATCGACCGCCATACCGTGAACAACAACTTTGATGTTGCTGTTGCTGATCGTCTGGACTTGCAGGCACAGGCCAAGACCCAGAAATTCAACTATCAGCATTCCGCTTTCATTGCGGCTTCTGCTGGTCACACTGAAACCCTGGCAGACTACACCGCAGACAAGGTGCTTGCCCTGTTCAACACTCTGGCCAAGTATTATGTCAACATTCACGCTATTGGCGAGAAGGTGGCAAAGGTCGACTCCGATCTGTACAACGCCATTGTTGACCATCCTTTGACCACCACTGGCAAGAACTCTGCCGCTCGGATCGATGAGAACGGCATCTTGAAGTTCAAGGGCTTCACCATCGAGGAAGTTCCCGCAGATGTGCTGCAGGAGAATGTTGTTGCCTATGTTTACATCCGTGGCGTAGGTAAGGCTTTCACTGGCATCAACACTTCCCGTACCATTGAATCTGAGGAATTCGATGGTGTTGCTCTGCAGGGTGCTGGTAAGGCTGGCGAGTACATCCCCGAAGACAACAAGAAGGCCGTTGTCAAGGTCACTGGTGCTGGTGCTTAAGAAAGGATGAACGACAATGTATAATGTTATCAAGTTTTTTGTGGATTTACAGGACGGCAACCACCCCTATAATGTGGGTGATGTTTTCCCCCGCAATGGCCTGGAAGTGAAGCCCGAACGCATTGCTGAACTGGCAGGCAGCGAGAACAAGCGGGGCGTTCCTCTGATTAAGTTGGTTGTGGAAGAGCCCGATGCCGCTGCTGGTGATGGCATCGAAAAAAAGACCGCTGAGCAGCTCAAAGAATATGCAGCCGAAAAGGGCATTGACCTTGGCGGTGTAACCAAAAATGCTGAAATCATTGCAAAAATCAAGGAAGCCGAAACCGCCGAAAACTAAGGGGGTGGCAAGATGCTGAGTAATCTAAAGTTGATGCTTGGCATTGACGGTGAAGACAAAAGGCTGGAACTAATTATTGCAGATGCAAGGGCGCAACTCAAAACCCGTCTAGGGGGCATAGAGCCGCCAGAGAGCCTTGATTATATCGTCCGGGGCGTGTCTATATCCCGGTATAATAAAATCGGCTCTGAGGGGCTTACAAGCCATATTGTAGAAGGCGAACATCTTACATTTGCGGCAAGTGATTTTGACGAATATGCGGATGATATACAGGCATTTCTTGAAACCCAAAAGGAAAGCACAAAAGGTAGGTTGAGATTTCTATGAGATTCGACACACCTATTTACTTTGAGCGTATCCAACCGGGTGAATATGATGCTTCCACCGGGAACTACGGGGAAGACATCCCTGAACAAGAAATGCGGCTTGCTGCCGTGACTGATACTGGCACGGAAACCATGACACTTGTTTACGGATCATTGAAGCAGGGCAGCAAGACCATCCGTTTACAAAATCACTATACAAAGCCTTTTGATAGCATCCGAATTGGTGAAAAGCAATACCGGGTTGACAGGGAAAGAAAGTTGCGAGTAAAGCACATTTTTGTTGTCAGCGAGGTGCAATAAATGCCTAAAATCACAATTACAGGGCTGGACAACTTGCAAAAGAAGTTGAAAGACAATATCAAAATGACCGATGTGCAGCGAGTGGTAAAGCATAATGGCGCACAACTCCAAAGCAAAATGATGCAGAAAGCAGATTTTACTAAGGGCTATGCGACAGGCACAACCAAGCGCAGCATTGGTCTTACATTGAAGGACGACAACTTTACAGCAGAGGGTGAGCCTACAACCGAGCATTCCCCCTATTTGGAATATGGCACACGGTTTATGGATGCACAGTCTTTTGTTAGACCCGCTTTTGATGAACAAAAAGAGCAATTCAAGAGCGATATGCAGAAACTTGTGAGGTAATCAAATGGATGCACAACAGGAACTTTTCACAGCCTTAAAATTAGGCATTGAAGCAAAGGGATATGTGGTGTTTGACGGCGTTTTACCGCCTGCCAGCACTCCATATCCCTTTGTCTATATGGGCGATTTCCGGCAGGCTGATAGGGAACACAAAAACGCTACAACAGGCATTGTTTACCCTACAATTCATTTGTGGCATAACAATCCCCGGCAGCGTGGCACTGTTTCCCGTATGCTTGCGGACATCAAAGCTGTTTGCAGATCGATTGACCGCACAAGCAACTTTGCGTGGCTGATTCGGAATGTAAACAGCCGAATTATCCCGGATAACACAACAAAGACCCCTTTGCTCCACGGTATCGTGGAGTTAGAGGGGTTATTCAGTTAGGAGGTAACACAATGAAGAAATTTGATTTGCAGATTTTTGCAGAAGCCGTACAGGGTAAGCGCATGGTTTATCTGTACCGTCTGCATAAGGATGCTGCTACCACGGACGGCGCAACTCTGGCATTTGTGACCGAGAACAGCCGTACCAAGTCCAAGGAAAGCGAATCTACCGTTACCAAGGACGGTTCTATCACTACTCCCGGCGCAATCGAGCAGGAGATCACTTCCACTTCCCTGTTGGCAAAGGACAGCGAAATGGTCGAGAAGCTGGAAGATGCGCTGGACAACGGTGATCTGCTGGACATTTGGGAAGCCAATCTGGACGAACCTGCCACAGAGGGCAGTAACAAGTTCAAGGGTCGCTATTTCCAGGGCTACCTTACCGAGTTGGAAAAGACTTCTTCCGCAGAGGAATATGTAGAAGTGTCCCTTACCTTTGCAATCAACGGTGCGGGTGTCCGTGGTGATGTGACCGTAACCGCAGAGCAGCAGGAAATGGCAAACTATGTGTTTGCTGATACTGCCAAGACTGGCGCGTAAAAACACAGTTTATTAAAGGGGTCGATTTCGACCCCTTATATTTTACAAGTATAGGAGAATGATTATGTTTGAGTTGACTATCAATGGCGTAGTTTATCAGTTTAATTTCGGCATGGGCTTCATGCGCACGATCAACAAGAAAGTCGGCACTCCCGTAGACGGTCTGCCCGATGTAAAGCGTAACATTGGCTTGCGTTATTACATCTCCGGCGTAATGGACGGCGATCTGGAAGACTTGGAGGAAATTCTGCTTGCAGCAAATGTAAATCAGAACCCCCGTATCACCCGTGAGGATTTGGATGCCTACATTGATGATGCAGACACCGACATTGATAAGCTGTTTAAGGATGTTCTGGATTTTTTAAAGAGTGCCAATGCTACCAAGAAGACCGTGGAGAGCATTCTGGAAGCAGTCGAACAACAGAAGAACAAGAACTAACAACCTTTGAGGACTTGTACCGGGAAGTTGCTCTAAATTGCTTTCGGTATTTGGATTTTAAGAGTTTCGCAGAAGTAGACCGATTGACTATACCCGAATATCTTTTGCTTATGGAAGCTGTAAAGCTAAAGCAGATCGATATGGATTATAGAAACCACTTGCAAGCGTGGCTGACTTTTAGCGCACAGGCTACCAAGAAGAAGGGACAGCCCGTTTACAGCAAGTTCAAGAAATTCTACGACTACGAAAAGCACTTAAAAGAAGCCGAAAATAAAGAGGGCAAAAAGAGCAGGCTTTCCGGGTTAGCCAAGTTTCTTAAAAAGGGAGAGTGAGGGAACATGGCAGAAAGTTATTCCGTAAAAGCAATATTGTCCGCAACGGACAATGGTTTTTCTTCTACTCTCAAAAACGCAATGGGCGCAGCCGATAGTTTTGGTCAGAAGATCAAAAGCGGCTTTAATTTCGGCATCCTTACTGGCATGGGTCAAGCTGCGTTTGGTGCAATTTGCAGCGGCGTAAAAGGCGTGGTCAGCGAGATTGATTCTTCCAACGCTGCATGGAAAACCTTTGAGGGCAATATGAAAATCCTCGGTAAGAGCGATAAATATATTGGATCTGCGAAAAAGGAACTGCAAGCATTTGCAGAAACATCCGTCTATAGTTCTTCCGATATGGCAAATACATTTGCACAGTTGGAAGCCGTAGGCACAAAGAACACCACGCAGCTTGTTAAGGGCTTTGGCGGTCTTGCTGCTGCTGCTGAAAATCCGCAGCAGGCAATGAAAACATTGTCCCAACAGGCTACACAGATGGCTGCAAAGCCCAATGTGGCATGGCAAGACTTTAAGCTGATGCTTGAACAGACCCCGGCTGGTATGGCGGCTGTTGCAAAGGAAATGGGCATGACTTCCTCCGAAATGGTAACAGCAATCCAAAAGGGTACTGTTAAAACAGAGGATTTCTTCAATGCGATAAACAAGGTCGGCAACAGTGACGGCTTTGCTAAAATGGCAACGCAGTACAAAACCGTTGGGCAAGCTATGGACGGCTTGAAAGAAACGCTTGGCAACAAACTGACCCCGGCATTTGATGTTCTGTCACAGGTCGGCATAAAGGCAGTCAGTTCCGTTTCCGATGCTTTGGGCAAAATTGATGCCAATAAAATTGCCAAGGCTGTGCAATCTACGATTTCTACCATCGGACAATTTGCTGATGTTGCGAAAGAATCCTTTAAGGGCGTAGGAACAGAGGTTGGCGATGCACTAAAAGCCGTTGGCGATGCATTGGGCATTACCAATGCCGAATTTAGCAAGGCAGATGCCCTTGCAAAGTTTAGGACAGCGTGTGAAAGCGTGGCAAGCGGCATAAAAACCGTTGCGAACTTTATCGAAGATCACGCAGACACAATTGCAAAGGTCATGCCATGGGTGCTAGGACTTGTTGGAGCATTTGCAGGGTTTAAGATATTAAATTCTGTTGCTCCCGGTTTAGGCTCTTTTGTTGGTGGTTTGGCATTGATGGCTGCACAAGGCATTACGGGGCTTATCGGCAAGCTGTTTGGTCTTTCTGGCGCACAGAAAAAGGTTGGAGATTCCAGCAAGCAAAGTGCAAAAGATATGCTGGCTTCGGCTGGTGCTTTCCTTATGATCGGCATTGGCGTTTTGGCTATCGCTGCGGGGTTTGCTCTGCTGGCACAGTCTGCTATTGCATTGGCAAGTGCTGGCGGTCTTGCTATTGGCATAATGGCTGGAATGGTTATTGCCCTTGTAGGTCTTGGGATCGGTATGGTGGCAATCCTTAAAACACTAAGCACCTTTGGTACATCCGCACTAATGGCAGGAGCGGCAATGCTCATGCTAGGCGGTGCTGTACTCCTTATTGCCGTTGGCTTTGGCTTGATGGCACAGGCTTCTATTGCACTTGCATCCGCTGGATGGGGTGCAATCGGTGTGATGATCGGCATGGTTGCGGTTATTGCCCTGTTGGCGGTTGGCGCAGCCTTGCTTGGCACAGCCTTGACCGCAGGTGCTTATGGTTTCATTGCCTTTGGTGCGGCCTTGCTCATGGCTGGTGTTGGTGCAGTCTTGGCAGCAACATCCCTTGTGATTTTGGCAACCTGTATGCCCGTGCTTGTAACCTATGGCTTGCAGGCTTCCTTGTCTATCCTGGCATTGGGAGGGGCATTGCTTGTCTTTGGTGCTGGCGCACTTGTAGCAGGCGCAGGGGCTTTGGTATTGGGTGCAGGGCTGTTGGTTGTAGCAGCGGCGGTTGTTGTTTTGGCGGCTGGATTCGTCCTGCTTGCAGCAGGCGCACTTTTGACTGCGGGAGCATTGGCGGTTCTTTCGCTGACAATTCCGCTGATTGGACAGCATGGCTTGCAGGCATCTGTTGCAATTCTTGCTTTGGGCGGTGCGCTTGTGGTATTCGCTGCTGGTGCTGCTTTGGCTGGTGCTGCGGCTATCCTTTTGGGTGCAGGCATGATTACTGCTTCCATTGGTATCTTGCTTTGTGCTGCTGGTATTGCGGTAATCGCTGCTGGTCTTTTGATTATCGGCACTAATTCGCTGATTGCAGCGGCTAGTTTCGCTGTGATGGCGGCTATGTTGCCCATGGTTACGGCTAATGCCCTGAAGAATGCGGCTTCCCTTGGCATCCTTGCCGGGGGCTTAACTGCGTTTGGTGCTGCCGCATTGGTGGCTGGTGCTGGTGCGCTTGTATTGGGTGCTGGTATTGCCGTTGCCGCTGTGGCTATTGCTGCATTGGCTATTGCTGTATTGGCTATGTCCGTTGCCACATTGGCGGCTTCTGGATCAATCGCTGTATTGTCTGCTGCATTGCCTTTGCTGGCTTCTGTAAGCACTCAGGGTGCAGCGGCATTGGCTTTGGTCGGTGCTGCTCTTGTACTATTTGGGGCAGAAGCGTTGATTGCTGGTGCTGGTGCGCTAACTGCATCTGCCGGAATTGCGGTATTTGGTGCGGCTATGATCGTTGCGGCTGCTGGCACTCTTGTCATGGCTGCGGCTATCAAGAGTGTATGCACAAGCATGAAGTCCATTGCTTCCAATGCAAAGAGTGCTGAAAAATCGCTGAAAACTATGCAGAAATCTATGGATGCTGTGGAAAGCGGGCTGGACGCTCTTGGCGACAAGGCAAAGTCCGCAATGAAGAAGCTGACAAACGCATTTGATGATACTGCAAGCAAGGCACAGAACGCTGGCAAGAAAGTAGGCACAGGATTTACACAGGGTATGCAGGCCGGGCTTTCGCAAGCCCCGGCAGTAGCAACATCCTGCGTTATGGTGGTCAATGTTGCTTTGTTGGCTGGTTATGCTTCCGCATATAACGCAGGTGCAAATATCAGCCGTGGTTTTGCACATGGCATGATGTCTCAACTTGGCGTTATTAGAAGTGCGGCGGCGCAAATGGCTGCGGCTGCTGATAAGGCAGTCCGGGCAAAGGCTAAAATCCACAGCCCGTCCAAGGTTGCGGATGATCTGGGTACTTATTGGGGCAAGGGTTTTGTAAATGGCATTGATGGCATGGTAAAAGATGCTTGGAGAGCCGCAGAAAACCTTGTTTCCGTACCGCAGATTGCAACGCCTAACCTCGCCACGGCATATGGTGGTGAACTGTCTTCGGATTACAGTTATTCTAGTAACTCCGAATATGTCATTGAAGTGCCTTTCTCTGTTGATGGCAGAGAGTTTGCAAGGGCAACAGCGAACTATACACAGGCTGAATTGGACAGAAAATATGTGAGAGATAGCAGAAAACAAGGAAAGGTGTAGGAGGGCATATATGTACAACTTTATCGATGTAAACGAGGTTTCGGACGGTGTTGTACTGCCCTCCGAAGCCTTGATGATTAACGGGGATTTCATTGAAAATCAGATTGCCGGGTACAGGACTTTGACTGTACAAGGGCGTGAAGCCCTTTCCCCGGATGTTGTGGGTTATACAACGGGAGTGCGTGACGGCTCTAGGATCAAAAGCAAGAGATTCCCGGAGCGCATTATCACTATAACCTATCAACTCATTGCAGAATCAAACGAAGCATTTAGAGAAGCATATAACAAATTGGCGGCTATACTGAATGTCAAAGATGCAGAGTTGATTTTTAACGATGAACAAGACAAGTTCTTTGTTGGCACTCCTTGTGTCATTGATACAGTAAACCCTGGCACAAATTCGGTGATTGGAAAATTTGAAATTCTCTGCGCAGACCCGTTCAAGTATTCCGTGGCAGAGTACGAAGCGGAATCCAATCTGGTTGAAAACGGCTTTTTGATTGATTACAAAGGCACTTACCCGGCGTTCCCAACCTTGGAAGCGGAGTTTCTCAAAGAAAACGAAAGCGATGCTGCACTGACGGGAAGCGGAGATTGCGGATATGTTGCCTTCTTCAATGATGAGGAAAAAATCATCCAGCTTGGCGATCCCGCCGAAGCCGACACAGCGACCTACCCGAAGTCGCAGACATTGGTAGCGCAGCAATTTGACAATGAAGCGGCGTGGGGATCGGTTGCACAATCGAACTGGGCAACTAATTCCAGCCCCTTAATTGGTTCCCGAGAACAACACCAGATGGGCAATGTCAAGATGGCTGTTTGTGGTTATCGATCCGCATATGAACCTGAACTTTCAGGAACGCTTCTATCCGTAACGAATACCACCGCAAAGCCCAGAGTGGCATACAAGGTAACAGCGAAAGCATTTGGCAGAGAAGAAGACAGGATCAATGTTAGGGTAACGATTGAAACCACTATGCCGGATGCTAAGAGAGTAACCAGTTACAAGAACAAAGTAGCTTCTGGCGCACAAATTACGCTAAAACCCGGTACACAAGGTTATGTGAGTTCTACTATTGGCGCTAGTTTTGGAGCGGTGGCAGGCACATACTACTTGTGGGATTCTTCCGTTAAAAATGGCAGGGTAAGAATTACAAATCAAAAGTCACTGGTTGGAGTAAGTGGCCAGGTTACTTGCTGGGTAAGACTATCCGATACTGGATTGTCTGCAAGTGGTACAAAGGTAACATCAACCACTGGTGTGATTACAAGCGGTTACGGTCTTAAAGCTGGCATTCAAATTGGCTCTAGCGGATGGAAATATGCGACCTTGAAAGAGGAATCCGGCAGTTGGATGGTCAATGGCACTTACATCAAAACATTGGATGTGACAGTCAAAGACCTTGCGGCTGATACAACGGAGATCGAGGATATTAAATTCAAGGTGGAGCGCACCGATAAAATAGATGATAAAGTTGGTATCATTGAAGAAACCGACTGTGCAAACCTCGAAATTAACACCTACGAAGCCCCCGTTGCAAATGAGTGGTATTTAGCACCTGAATCATTCGGAACAGAAGAGGAATGGCACGGTCCGACCATAACAAGAACAATCCCAGCAGATGCAACCGGGGATGTGGGAGCGGCTAACTTCACCTTTAGCTATAAGCATAAGATTGGAGTGGGTTCAAAAAGCTACTCCACAACAAGTGAATATGGTGAATTTCGGGCAATACTTGTAAGCGGTACTGGTGACGCTAGGAAAGCACTTGCTACCATTATCGTCAATAAAGAAGATGGCTCAAAAGATGCAGATGTATTCTTTGAGGTTAATAGTAAGCGGGTTGCTAGTTTCGCACTTGACCTATCCCACAACAAAGCTACTGCCAAGACTTGCACAATTACCAAGTCGGGGGCAACTGTTACTTTCAATGCCTATGGAAAAACAGATTCCTATACTGATGCAAGCATTAAGGATGTAGCCGTAACTGAAATTACATTCTTTTTTGGGCAGTTCTATAATCAACCTACCCTTTACTATAACGGCATATATTTGGCGAAGTTTGTAAAAAACAACAGTAACACTTGGGCTGATATTCCGAACAAGTTCAGTACAAACGATGTGCTTACGGTAGATTGCAAGAATGGGGAAATCCTCCTAAACGGAACGCCCACCCCCTCGCTGGGTGCTTTGGGTAACGATTGGGAAGAATTTTACTTGACACCGGGCTTAAACCAAATAGGCTACGCATATTCTCATTGGGTGCAACCCGAAGCTGCCCCCAAATGCCGTGTGCGCTATCGTGAGGTGTTCATATGATTGTTTATTTTGCGGATAGACAGTTTAGTATTCTTGGACAGGCAAGCACGGGACTTCCAAATGGTCTTGTTGTAGTTGAGGATAAGAAAGTCGGGGAAATCGAAACGGGCGTTTCCGTCTTTGAATGCACAATCACATATGATGATGTAATCAAAGCAAAAGCCTTTACTGCCCCCGGCAACTACATTCTTCGGCACAATGGCAACGAAAGCGAGCTTTTCTCCATTGTTGAAAGGGAGATTGATACCAAGAAACGGGAAATCTACCTTTACGCAGAAGACGATGGAATGGACTTGCTCAATGAGGTGGTCGGTGCTTATGCGGCAGATCAGGCCTACCCCATAGCCCATTACATCAATATGTATGCGGCTGATGCGGGTTTTGAGATCGGCATCAATGAAGCGGATGGGCTTGCCAAACAATTAAGCTGGGATGGCGAATCCACTGCTTCTGCCAGAATTGCCAGTATTGCAGCGCAGTTTGATGGCTGTGAAATATCCTACAGCTTTGAAGTGTCCGGGTTGAAACTTGTAAAAAAGTACATCAACATCTACCGAGAGCGTGGAAAAGACTACGGCATTCAATTACGGCTGAACAATGAGATCGACAGCATCATCACAACAGAAAGCATTACCAACCTTGCAACCGCTTTGCAAGTCACAGGCAGTATGCCAGCAGATTCAAATTCCCGTGTAACATTGGTGGGCTACCAATACGATGATGGCGATTTCTATGTTGACGGCTCTGTCTTGAAATCCCGCACCGCTTTCGCAAAATGGCGCAGGCTGATTTTAGGAAATCAAGAGGGCGGTCACATCACCAAGCCGTTTACATATGACACCACAAGCCAAGCGATCCTTTGCGAAAAAGCAATCGAAGAACTTACAAAGATGCGGGAAATGAGCGTCAATTATGAGGTTGACATCACAAAGTTCCCGGACAATGTAAGGCTTGGCGATAGGGTCTATATTGTAGACAAAGCCGGGGAATTGTATGTATCTGCAAGAGTGCTGAAACTTGAAGAATCTGTTGTAGATCAAGAATACAAAGCCACCATTGGCGAGTATTTAATCGGTGGCAGCGGCATCAATCAAAATGTGGCAAAACTTGCAGAGCAGTTTGCTCAAAATTCACTCTCTGCGGAACGGGCTTTGGCTATTGCGAATAGCGCACAGGAAGCAGCTGCCAGCGCAAAAGCGCAAGTTGACCAAGCAATCGAGAGTGTAGAGGATGCACAAAAGGAGATTGAAAAGCTCACCGAAGCTGTCGAGCAACTGGTGAATCAATCTGTAGCTACCGCACAGGCTGCTGCTGATGATGCACAGGCTCTTGTGGATAATGTGGAAGAACAGGTATCTTCCATTGAAGCCACTGTTGATAATGCACTTACTGCTGCGGAACAGGCGCAGCAGGCGGCTCAAACAGCAGAAACAAAGGCGAACGAAGCCCATCAAGCGGCAGTAAATGCACAAGCCAAAGCTGACGAAGCTGCCACGGCAGCCGGGGAAGCCAAAACAAAAGCCGACAATGCTACGGCAAAGGCTGACACGGCAAAAAGCACAGCGGAACAAGCAAAAGCAGATGCGGAAGCGGCATCTACCACGGCGGCAGCGGCTAAACTGGATGCAGAACAAGCACAAAGGGACATTGATGCTTTCGGGGAGAGTTTGACAACCCTTGAAAACACAATGACCGCTGACTATGCCCGGAAAACCGATTTAACGGAATCCGAAGCGCACTTGCAAGCGCAGATTACGCAGAACGCCGGACAGATAAGCACAACTATTTCCAAAATGGAAAAGGTTGACGAAACTGTGAACAATGCAGCAGAGCAAGCGCAAGCGGCTCAAACAGCAGCCGGGGCAGCGCAAGCACAGGCAGATCAAGCCACAGCAGATGCACAGGCAGCCAAAACAGCGGCGGAGAATGCGGCGGCAGCGGCTACCGCAGCCCAGAATGAAGCAGACATAGCAAAGGCGGCGGCAACAACCGCACAGAGTGTTGCAGACAAAGCCGAAGCGGATCTGGAAGCGGCAAAGGCAGACCTTGCAACAGTGGCATCCCGTGTGGATTCCACAGAGGAAGAAATCATAGCCGCCCAGCAAGCCGTAGAAGCCGCCCAAACAGCCGCAAATAATGCAAAGGCGGATGCCGATGCTGCGGCTAAAAAAGCCGCAGAAGCGCAAGGCACGGCTTCCACGGCGGTTACAAATGCGGCTACCGCACAAAGCACGGCAAACGATGCCGCAAGCAAGGCAAATTTAGCCCAACAGACAGCGGATGCGGCCAAGGGTGATGCGTCAGCGGCACAGGCTAAAGCTAATGAAGCCGCCCAAACCGCAGCCGAAGCACAGCAGACAGCCGATACGGCTGTTGCAAATGCGGCTACTGCAAAAAGTGTCGCAGACAAAGCGGTTTCGGATGCAGCGGCGGCGCAGGAAGCGGCAAGCGAAGCTGGCGCAAAAGCGGCAAAAGCAGCGACCGATCTTGCCGCAGCTCAACAAAATCTTGCCGATGTAACATCCCGTGTGGATGCTACGGAAGAAGAAGTTGCGGCGGCTCAACAAGCCGTTACCACGGCACAGGCTGCGGCAGATAAAGCCAAGCAGGATGCCATAGCCGCACAAGCCACGGCAGATACCGCAAAGGCAAATGCGGCCACTGCCCAGACCGCTGCCAATAATGCGAAAACGGCTGCAGATCAAGCGCAGGCAGATGCCACAGCCGCCCAGCAAGCCGCTGACAAGGCGCAAGCAGATGTTAATGCTTTGACCGTCCGTGTTACAACTGCGGAGACCAAAATCACGCAGAACTCCGAGCAGATTGCTTTAATGGCAAAGAAAACGGAAGTTGCGGAAACCTTGGGCGGTTATTACACCAAAGAACAGACTGCTGCGGCAATCACACTGGAATCCGATGAAATCAGGTCTTCTGTCAGTGAAACTTACGCCACGAATGAGCGCATCACATCGGCTGAAACTTTGATACAACAGCTTTCTAACTGCATTTCCCTGCTTGTCACCGATGAAAACGGCGAATCGCTAATGACCCAGACCGAAAACGGCTGGACATTCAGTATGAAAGAAACAGCAGAAGCGGTTTCCAGTTTGACGGCCAGTTTGGAAGAATTGCTGAAAGACACGGGCAGCACACAAGCAGCCGTTAATGTATTGCAGCAGGCTGTGAGCGATCACGGGCAGGCTTTGGAATATGTCAATATATCGACCTACGAAAACGAGCCTTGCATCGAACTTGGCGAAAGTGACAGCGATTTTAAGCTGCTGATCACAAACACCCGGATTATGTTTATGAACGGTGCGAATGTTCCTACCTACATAAACACAAACGGACTTGTAACGCAGAACATTGAGGTCAAGGGCGAAATCGTGCAGGGCGGCTATGTAATGCTCAATACATCGGATGGCGGCTGGGGCTTGCTATGGAAAGGAGTTAGCGGATAATGACAATATCAAAATGGACACCATTTGGCGTTGCGCTTGATATTACTGCAACGGCAGCTTCTGTAACGAGAACATCCGCTACCCAATACACCGTGAAATTCAATGTGTCGTGGGAAACATACTATTCCGGCGCACAGACAAATTACGGTATGTCGGCAACATCTGGCGGCTCAACCGTTACAATTAGTACATTTGGTACGAAAAGAAGTAGCGGAAGCGGCACACTTACAGGGACATACTCTATCAGCGGCAATGCAGCTGCTACAAAAACGGTTGCCGTCACATTTCGGAACTTTAACAATGATAACGGGGATTCTGCGACAAAGGCAATCAATTTAAGCGTGACCGTCCCGGCGTGGACATCCTACACGGTATCTTATAACGCTAACGGCGGCACGGGCGCACCGAGTTCGCAAACAAAGTGGAAAGATCAAGCACTGACCCTTTCCAGCACGAAGCCCACCCGCACGGGTTACAGTTTCAGCAAGTGGAACACTGCCGCTGGTGGTAGCGGCACATCGTACAATGCTGGCGCAAGCTATACGGCAAACGCTGCTGCTACGCTCTATGCACAGTGGACACCGAACACATACACCGTCAAATATGATGCCAACGGCGGCACTGGCGCACCGGGAAATCAAACAAAGACTTACGGCACTGCGCTGACCCTTTCCAGCACAAAACCGACAAGGGCAAACTACACCTTTAAGGGCTGGGGAACATCCGCAAGTGCCACCACGGTTTCCTATGCGGCAGGCGCAAGTTATACGGCAAATGCGGCTGTCACTTTGTATGCTGTGTGGGAACTTGCCTATACAAAGCCCCGGATCACAAACTTTTCCGTAAAGCGATGTAATTCTGCTGGAACTGCCCAAGACGATGGCACTTATGCACTGGTCAACTTTTCGTGGGCTTGCGATGGCGCATTATCTTCCGTTGTAATCAAATGGAAGATTGTAACGGCGGCCACTTACGCATCCAGCTACACGGTTACGGCATCTGGCAAAAGCGGCACAGTGAGCCAAGTGGTAGGCGGTGGACAACTTGCACTTTCTTCTTCCTACACTATCCAAGCAGTTGTAACGGATTCTGGCGATGCGGGAGAAGATACAAGAACGCTGAACAGTCGAGCCTTTACCATCCACGGCAAGCCCGGTGGTGATGGTGTTGCTTTCGGGAAGATGGCTGAACTGGGCGCAGAGCAATCGTTGGGCGGCACTGGCGTTGCTGAATTTGCCTATGATGCAAAATTCAACGAACCTGTATACGGCAAGGCACTAGGTATGGACAGGCTTCCTGCAATTCCGGCGGACAGCGACATAAACGATTATATGGAAACCGGGTGCTATGCAATACAGAGCAACGCTATTGCAGCATCTTGCGTAAATCTCCCGGTTGATCGTGCGGGTCGCTTGGAAGTGTGGTCTGCTACTGGCGAGGGTGTACGCCTTGAACAATGGTCTTACTTGCGCCAGAGGTACATCCCCTATAACAGCAGCAATGCCGTATGGGAAAGAGAGCTGACACGGGGCGAGGATAATGTTTGGCATTACTACGATTGGTGGCAATCCAGTCTGACCCCGGTTGCAGCCGAAAAGGTCTACTCCAAAGCGGCTATGACAATATCGCTTGGTGCTAATTCAACGAGTACGGTAAACGCTTATACAAAAATACCGCTTAACACAAGCGTATTGTCCACAAGCGGAAGATTGACATTGCAAGATGGATCAATCCGTATAGGCGCAAACATCCAGTATGTTAAGGTAAGCGGCCAAGCACTTATCAAATGCGGTACGGCTGCTGGCAACAGGCACGCACGAATACAGAAAATATCGGGAAGCACAACAACCAGCCACGCTTGGGTATGTGTATATGCCACGGCTTCAAGCAATACTGTGTTTTCAATGTCCCCGGTAATCGTACCCGTTAAAGAGGGAGACTTATTGCGCATGGTGTATTACACAAGTGATGCAAATGATTCTACCCAAAGCGGCTCTGCTGCTAACGGCTGGCAGACTTATTTGACTGTTGAAGAACTTTGATCGTAAGGGCGTGATTTTGTATGGAAAGAGAATTTGAACATAGATTGACCGAAGTTGAAGAACGGTCAAAATCAAACAAGCACCGCTTAGATAACATGGAAAAGCGGCAGGATGCTTTGGAAGAACTGACAAGCACAGTCAAGGTGCTTGCGGTTAGGGAAGAAGCAGTTGAAAGTGATGTAAAAGAAATCAAAAATGATGTTAAAGGATTAGCCAGCAAACCCGGCAAGCGATGGGATAACTTGGTCACACAGGTTATCGGAATCCTCGTTGCTGCGATTGTTGGTTTTCTTTTGGCAAAAATCGGACTTTGAAAGGATGGACAGGCTATGGACTTCATTAAAAATCTTGCAAATCTAATCAAGGTTAAGACCATCGTAACACTTGTTGTTATTGCGGTCTTTGCCGTCCTGGCTCTCCGGGGCGATATTTCCCCGGAAAATTCTATGGTCATTGTTTCTACGGTGATCGCATTTTACTTCGGTACGCAGCACGAGAAAAAGGCTTAAAAACTGCCCCGGATGTGCCGGGGCAACATCCTAAAGAAAGGGTTGAACGATTATGGCTGTAAAAATTGGACACGCATATTCTGATGAAAACAAGTCTGCAAAAGGTGGTATTGCAGGTGATCAAACTGGAAATGAAGTAAAAACACAAAACTGGTACAACAGATCAAAAGGATGGTCTGCTGTATTCCGTCCCAAAAACAGCACTGTGGCAGAAAAGATTGCAGTTGCTATGGAGCAGGCTTGTGCAAATAGCAAGATTGGTTACGATCAGTCCCAAAGAACTACGCTGTATACCAAAGCAAAGGAAAAGAACTGGGACTTGTCCAAGATCACTTCCAACTGTGAATGTGATTGTTCGTCCCTTGTCGCTGTGTGCGTAAATGCGGCGGGTATTGCGGTCAGTAAGGATATGTATACTGGCAATCAGAAAGCAGTTCTAAAGGCAACAGGGCAGTTTGAACTGCTGACGGATTCCAAGTACCTGACGGATTCCAAGTGCCTGAAGCGTGGTGACATTCTTCTTGGCACTGGTCATACTGCCGTTGTTCTGTCCAGTGGTGATGATGCCAAACAAAATGAAAATACATCCGAGGGGGAGAAAACTGTGAACATTGAAATGACTGTACTGAAAAAGGGTGCAAAGGGCGAACAGGTAAAAACTCTGCAAAGACTGTTGCTTGCTTTGGGTTACGATCTGAAGCACTATGGTGCAGATGGCTCTTTTGGTGGCACAACCGATAAGGCTGTACGAGCATTCCAGAGCAATAATGGACTGGCTGTTGATGGCAGTGTTGGCAAAGCTACATGGACTAAGTTGCTGAAAGGCTAACTGTCAGCCCCTGGGCGGCTTTCTGTGCCGCTTTGATCCTGCTGGCGAAAAAGGACAAGGGCAAAATAAAAACCGAATACAAGGCAAAGAAAAGGGGAACAGGCTTCTAGGCTTGTTCCCCTCTTTTTTATTTACTATTCTGCTTTGATTTCTTCCAAAAGGTGCGTGATGGTGGTTGCCTTTAATAGATAGAAGAAGGCTTCCTGTGCATCCTTGCCTTTTGCCTGATCGTGTAATTCATAGGCTTCCGCAAGTTCCGCTTCTAAATACGCAATGATCGCTTCTGCTGTCATCATATAGATTCCCCCTTGTAATTTGCTAAATAAATGGTAAAATAGAACTATTATGGGTAAACTTTTATTCCATATTGGACAAGCGGACAACTCCAGTGCCCCTATATGGAATAATAAAAAACAATTTTACTGGCAAGACAAAGCGGGTGGTTACGGCATCCAAGACCCATTCGGCGCAATGGCCGTTAAATGGATCAAGGGTGACTACTACAATGTTGTTGGCTTGCCTGTCAGTCGGTTGTATCAAATATTAAAATCCGAATTCGGTGTTGAATTTTAGAACTTCCAGTGAATGATGACTTCTTCCTCGTCAATCTCGATGTAGTAGATTAGAGATTGGACAATGTTCCGCTTATCTTCCAGCGGCAAATCATCCTTCATCAGTGCCGCAATGCGTCTGATCTGTTCGTCTGTCATAACATCTTCAGTGTCCGGCACATTCAGTGAATCCATTTCTTTTGATAGTGCCGTTTTGGTGCTGTTCAGGTCGGCGACCTTTTCTGATATTACATCCAAGTCAATAGTTCCCAAAGCATACAAGTCCATCATTTTAGAAATCTGCGTGTCAATTTTTGCGATTTCTGAGGTGATGGCCTTTATTTTTTCTGCCGTGTCGCTATGTGGGCGGTTTTCCCTGAGTTGTTCGATGCGTTCCGGGTCAATCGCCAGCATATGGATTTCCCCTAGAATGGCGGCTTCCAAAACTTCCATTCTATAATTCTTATTTTTGCAATTCGGGTCTTTTATCATCTTTTTCATTTTCTTGCTTCGGGAATAGCACATATATACCCAATGTCTGCCGTTTAATCCTTGCCGTGCATATCTCGCTCCGCAATTCTTGCAGTACAGGATTCCTCCAAGCAATGATTGGTGCGGTTTTGTCGTTCCGTACTGATCCCGGCGGTCTTTCATCAACTTTTGAATTGCGTCAAAGGTCTTTTGGTCAAGGATAGGATCATGAATGCCTTTGTGCCAGTTATCCCGGTTTTTTATCATTCCAACATTGACCGGGTTTGAAAGAACTCGTCTTATTGTCTTTGCTTCCCATTCCCCGTGCTTGTGGCGGTAGCCCTTTTCTGTCACCATTCTTTCAATTGTTCTAACGGGTGTTCCCTTCAGGAATAGGCCAGCAATTTCCTTGACTTGCATTGCTTCATATTCATTTGGGATCAAAAGCCCGTTGTCATAGTCATATCCTATTGGAATCCATCGTCCACCGTGCCACTTGCCCTCTTTTGCACGGCTGTCCTTTCCAATCATGGTTCTTTCTTTGATTTTCTCCCGTTCAAGCTGGGCGAAAACGCTTAGAATGCCGATGATGAATTTTCCGTGCGGTGTGCTTGTATCAAAATTTTCTGTCATTGATGTAAAGCCTACACCATGCTTTTCAAAGACATCTTCGATCAAGAACAAGGTTTCCTTCTGGCTTCTTGATAGCCTGTCCAGCTTGTAGACCAGCACCATGTCTAGGTTGCCGTTTTCTACATCCTTAATCATGTCCTGCAGCCCCGGCCGATCCATATTGCCACCAGAGAAACCAGAATCGGTGTAGATTTTATACACCATCCAATCTCTTGATTCGCAATACTTCTTCATTCTGTCGATCTGTTCAGGTATCGAATAATTATCTTCCTGTTCGTGTCCGCTGACACGGGGGTAAAGTCCAACCCTCATTCTGTCATCTCCCTTTTTGTGTTGTACTGCTGGCCTTGCCGGATTTGTGCGGCATCACCTCCTTAAATTGAACCTGATTATAACTCTAATAATTTTATTTCGTCAGGTGTTGGGTTGCGTTTTGCTTTCTTAATCATACGAGCCACACGGCTTCTTTCGTCCATACCAAAAGAACACGCTTGCTTGCAAATCTCGATAGCTTCTTCAACTCGCTCTTGTTTTTCGTACAACATGGCTAATCGTTTAAAAGCCGGAATATTTGTTGCTGTTGATTCTCCGTACTTCTTGTCAATTCTCCTCATTTCCTTGTAATCTGCAATATTAGCAAGACATTTTCGCTCGATATTGTCCGCAAGTGATCCAGTGTATGTCCCAATATTATACATTGTTGACCAGTCGCTTTGTATTTCCTGCATTTGTTTATAATACCTTTCAGACACTTCCTTTACTTCTGATAAGTATCGTTCAAATTTTTCTGCTTTGCTTTCACGAAAACGCCAGCCATTTTCAGTTTTCAGCCGTTCCCATTGTTTAGAAGTCCCACCGCAATCGAGAAAATCAAGCCAGTTTTCATATTCTGATTTTTTAAGGTTTGGCGCAAATTTGATTGTTTTATGCTTCAAAAAACTGAATAAGCCCATAATGTTCCTTCCTCTATTGTTGCTAATATTTGTGGCAATTGAGTGTTAGCGTCACCCCCCTGATCGCCGAGCCTTTAGTTCTTCCTTTAAGAATGTAATTTGTTCCTGATATTCTTCCCTGATCGCACGAATATCTTTTCTGTGTTGTTCGTCAATTTTGAGCAAGCGGTTTTTTAGTGCTTTGTTTTCTTTCTCAACGGCAGAAAGTGCAGCGGCTTGTTTTTCTAATGCTTCCATCTGCTTCAGTTCTTTTTCCACTTGCTCTGTGCAAGCGAATTCGTCCGTTGTTCCGCCGATCAAGGCAATCACAATATGCTTTATGGTAGAATATTTGCAGTCCTGATATTCTCCGGCCTTAATGCGGTTGATTGTGCCAACAGGAACTTTGCTCTTGTCGGCCAGTGTCTGGTTTGACCAAGTTAGATGTTTCTGTCTTTTGGTGCACCATTGCATGAGGTCTGCGAAGGGTAGTAGCATCAAGTTCGGGACACAACTTTCACCCATTCTGTTGCATGTAATACATTTGTCAAACATAATATTTCTCCTAAAATTCACTTATGATAAACTTTTTTTCAGAAGTGATAGCCGATGTGCGCAAGTGATAAGAAAGTATCACTTCTGCTTATTGAAAATTGCATTTGTGAATGATAGGCTTTAATCACGGTCAGCAATGGCCTATCATTCCTGCGTGGTGTGGGGGTGCTTAGTTGGCGCTGGACATCCTCACACCTTTCTAAATTGGAAATATTTACTGCTGTTTATTGGACTATTTGTATATTATGATATTTTCTGACATTAGAACAGTTGTTTGTTCGACCCGGTGAAAGGAGAATTCGCTATGAGCGCAGTTGACATCTACATTCAAAAAATCACGGAATTACTTCATAAATGTGAGGACATCGCACTGCTTGACCTGGTCTTCAAATTACTTCAGAAAAGCCAAAAGGCTTGACAGCTTTTCATCGTCAAGTTCACTGATTGCTTTAACAACAGATAGAAATTTTTCATCAGTACGCATTCTTACAACGGCATCAGAAATGATGTCGTTGTTTTTTTGTACTTCTTCCCAATCCATCAAATAGGCAACAGATACGCCTAATACTTCTGCAAACTGAACGATCCGTGATTGCGGTATGTCTATCTTTCCTGTTTCTATTCGCCCAACGGTAGAATGGGTGTAGCCCATTTTGCTTGCAAGATCCCGTTGCGACCACCCAAGCTGTGTGCGGCGTTCTTTTATTTTTTGGCCAGTTTTCATATTTCGCACCACCTTTCACCACACATTGTACTCATTTGGTGCGTAAAAATCAATAAGTGTGTCCTCTTTTTTTAAAAAGATTATTGACTTTTTTGGAAATGCGATTATAATTGGGTTTAGTTGGTGCGTCACACGCACCGCAAGAAAGGAGGTGCTGAGAATGACAAATACTAAGCTATTAGAAGAACGCATCCGGGATTCTGGTAAAAAGAAGTTGTTCCTTGCAGAAAAGGTCGGACTGTCTTCTGCTGGTTTTCGCAACTGTTGCACAAATAAGGCCGAATTTACTGCCCGACAAATCCAAATCCTTTGTGATGAATTAAACATCACAAGCCTTAAGGAGAAGCATGCTATTTTTTTTGCGGTTAGTGGTGCGTGACAAGCACCAAACAGAGAGCAAACAACGAAAGGAGAAAAAGCAATGGCAAGAAACAAGAAATGGACGGACGAACAGGTTGAAGCCGAAATTGCCCGTCTGCACGCAAGCGAATATGTGAAGCTGGCACGGAAGGAACAGCAAATCAAATACCGCCGCCGTCAGCAGATGTGGACTTTGCAATACATGGAAGCACGGGGGAAGCAACTTGAATCCATGGGCATCACGCCCGAAAACATGGAAGAAATGCTATTCGGCATGACACCGGGGGACGAACAATGAAAATCATACACATCATGGCAGATGGCAGCACAAGGGATTCCGTTAAGGGAGTTACGATCCAGAGCGAAGAGTTTTACCGGGTGCTGCAAGGCATCATCGAGAAGCAAAAGAAGGTGAACGGATGAAGGCAGGTAAAAACCCAACTGTCCAGCAACGGAAGTTCATCCAGAAGAACGGCATCAATGCTGAAAACTGGCTCGTTTCCAAGGATACCCCAACAGAGATGCTTTTGGTACATAGGTACACCAACACCACAAAGACAATTTACAAAGGAGAAACAAAATGAACGATGTAATCATTCCCACAACGGCAGAGGTTATCAGCTGGGTAGTCTTGGCTGTCGGCGCACTAGGCTTTTGTGTATATGCCTGGTTCAAGGGCAAGCAAGAGGAAAAACGCACGGTAACATGGATTCGCGACTGGGAGGAATTCTGATGGGATATTTCAGGTCAGGTGACCCGCTGGACGATTTTGAACGCCGGGACAGGCTTCAAGCGAAGTTGGAGGAAACTCTGCCGGAGTGTGATAAATGCGGCGATCCCATACAGGATGATCACTTCTATGAAATCGAAGGGAAAACCATCTGCCCCCATTGTCTGGAAACCTATTACAAAAGAGAAAACGATATGTAGAAGATTTTTGCAAATAAAAGAAAGGATTTTAATTATGACCATTTACGAAAAACTGGCAAATGTCCAATCCGCACTTAAAGCACCGAAGTCCCAATACAACTCCTTCGGCAAGTACAACTACCGCAACTGTGAGGACATCATCGAAGCAGCAAAGCCTTTGCTCAAGCAGAACGGCCTGCTCCTCACCATCTCTGACGAGTTGGCGCACATCGGTGACCGCTTCTATGTCAAGGCAACGGCAACGGTCATTGACATCACGGGCGGAACTTCCCACTCAGTCACAGCCTTTGCCAGAGAGGAACAGGACAAGAAAGGCATGGATGGCTCACAGGTAACTGGCGCATCGTCCAGTTACGCACGGAAATATGCGCTGAATGGCATGTTCGCAATCGATGATACCAAGGACAGCGACACCACGAACACCCACGGCAAAGAGCCTAAAGAGCAGCCCAAGCAGTCTGCGGAACAGGCCAAGCAGAAAACACCCCGGCAGCAGCTTATTGCCCGGTTGAATGAGTTAGGCATTGATGTGAACGAGTATGCACAAAAGCACGGCTTAAACAGCAAGACACCCCCGGATGTGTTCGAGGACTTGCTTAAGGATTTGGGGTGAGCCTATGGAATACGATGTAACGCTTGACCGGGACATTTACATAGGCGGCAGCGATATTCCCGCCATTATGGGGATCAGCACATTCAAAACCCGGTGGCAGCTGCTGCAAGAGAAAGCCGGGTTGATTGAGAGCGATTTCCACGGCAACAAATACACGCTATACGGGCAGCAGTTAGAGCCGAAAATTCGGGATTCCGTAAACAGAAGAATAGCGAAAGTTGGCTGTTCGCCTTTTGAGCCCAACAGGGTCATTGACGGAGATTTCCGGGCGCACACGGACGGCTTTAACGGGGAAGCTGTGTTGGAGATCAAGACTACATCCCACATTTTTGACACAGTGGACGAATACAAGGTTTACCTTGTGCAGCTTCTTAAATATATGCAAGTCAACAGAGCCATGTACGGCTTTCTTGCAGTGTATCACCGCCCCGCCGACTTCTGCACCGACTTTGACGAAAGCAGGCTGCATTTATACGAAATTGAACTTAGCGATTACACAGAACTGCTTGCGGAGATCAACGCAGAACTTGACCGCTTCCGCTTTGACCTTGCACGGCTGCGGGAAAACCCGCTGCTGACGGAACAGGACTTTTTCGGCAGCAATGAACTGGTAACACTGTCAAACAAGGTTATCGCCTTTGAAAATCAGCTTGCAGCCATGAAAGCCATTGAACAGCAGTTAAAGGATGCAAAGCAAGCCCTGTTCGATGAAATGGCAAAGCACGATGTGAAGTCTTGGGAAACCCCCAACGGCACGAAGATTACAAGGGTTGATGCAGTACCCGGCAGCGCAAAAACCGTCCCAGCGTTTGACATAACGGCTTTCAAGGCTGAAAACCCCGCCATGTATGAAATGTATCTGCACGATGTTGAAACGAAAACGGCAGGCAGAAGCGGATATGTAAAGATCACATTACCAAAGTAACGGAGCGTGAAAGTATGAAGCACATTTTATCTTTCAGCGGCGGCAAAGATAGCACTTTCCTTTTACTTGAACTGATAAGGCGAAAATACCCGCTTGACGAAGTTGTGTTTTTCGATACAGGGTGGGAATTTCCTGCAATGTACGAACACATCGAACGGTGCAAGGAGATATGTGGGGATAACGGCGTAAAGTTTGTAACGCTTCACCCGGAACAATCGTTTGACTATTTGATGTTTGAAAAAATAGTCAATGAGCGAAACGGTGGCACACATTGCGGTTATTCGTGGTGCGGCGGTACTTGCCGTTGGGGAACAACCGAAAAAAACAAAGCACTTGATGAGTATGCGGAGCAAAATGCCGATAGCGTTGTTTACATTGGCATTGCAGCAGACGAAACCGCTCGACTTGAAAAAGAGCGAAAAGAATACAAGCTGTTTCCGCTGGCCGATTGGGGCATTATAGAAGCCGAGTGCTTGCAGGGTTGCTACGATGCTGGCTTTGATTGGGGTGGTATGTATGAACACCTTGACCGCCTGTCTTGCAAATTCTGCAAGAATAACAACTTGAAAGAATTGCGTAACATCCGCAAGCATTACCCGGATGTGTGGGAAGAACTGAAAGACTATCAACGCCGAACAAACCGACCATACAAAGGCGATGGCAAAAGCGTGTTCGACCTCGAAAAGCGTTTTGAGTTTGAGGAAGAAAGAATTACCGCTGGTTTGAGCATTACCAACCGGGATTTCTACACGCAACTCAAAAAAAGACTTGCAACACAGGGGGAAAGCAAATGCACGAACTAACCGGGAAAATAGCGGGCGTGTCCTTTTCCTACACCACAGGCAAGCCTCAGATAACCCTAGAACTGAACGAAAAGCAAAGTGCCTTGAATATGGTAGATACCCTAAAAGATGCGGAAAAACTATCTTTGAAGATTGATAGATTCCGAGAAAAGAGATCGCTCGATGCCAACAGATACCTTTGGCAGCTATGCTCCATGATCGCAGACAAGTTAAGCGATGATGGAGAACCGCACACCAAAGAGGAAATCTACCAAAAAGCAATAAAGGCACGGGGCATCTACCGGGAGCAAGGCGAACTGCCGCTTGACTTTGCCAAGACCAGCAGAACGGCGTGGGAAATGCTTGGTACAGGCTGGATAACAGAGCAAGTGGATTTTGAGCCGGACGGCGACAGGGTGATTGTCCGTTTCTACTACGGCAGCAGCACCTACAACACAAAGCAAATGAGCCGCATTATTGATTGGCTTGTGGTGGAGTGCCAAAACCTCGGCATTGAAACAAAATCGCAAGCCGAAATTGACAGCCTGCTGCAATCGTGGGGTGGTGGAATATGAGCAAAAGCATCCTACAAACAGAAAAAGAGTGCTACATCACAGGGCAGACAAACAACCTGCACCGCCATCACATCTATGCAGGCGGCAGACGGAAAATCAGCGAAAGAGAAGGCTTCTGGGTCTATCTTGCCGGGTGGCTGCACAATCAGTCAGACGAAGGAGTCCACGGCAAGAACGGACACGAACTTGACCTGATGCTGAAAAGGCATTGTCAAATGAAGTACGAAGAAACACATAGCCGGGAAGAGTTTATGGCTTTGATCGGCAAGAACTATTTGGATTAAAGAAAGGATTTTTATTATGTTGAATCACATTACTATCATGGGCAGATTGACCAAAGACCCTGAATTGCGCCGCACAGGCAGCGGCATTGCCTGCACCAGCTTCACCCTTGCTGTTGACCGGGATTATGGCAACAACGGCGAAAAAGAGACAGATTTTATCGACTGCGTGGCATGGAGAACAACCGCAGAGTTCGTGGACAGCTATTTCACAAAGGGCAGAATGGCGGTTGTATCTGGACGGCTGCAATTCCGGGGCTGGACAGACAAGGACGGCAACAAGCGCAAAGTTGCGGAAGTTGTTGCTGACAATGTGTACTTCGGCGACAGCAAGCGAGATGCCGAGAATACCCCGGCACAGAATGCTCCTGCGCAGGACTATGCGATGCTGACGGATGAAGATGAACAATTCCCCTTCTAAGGATGTGAAACTATGAAAACAATTTTTATCGGCATTGACCCCGGCAAATCCGGGGGCATTGCCTGCATAGATACGGAAAGCGGTATTTTCTACACAGAACCATACAATGACAAGGCGCTGATTGATTTGTGCAGTTCAGAATCCCGTAAAGGTAACAAAGTAATGTGCTGCCTTGAAAAAGTCGGCGCAATGCCGGGGCAGGGCGTTGTTTCAATGTTCAGCTTCGGTCAAAGCGTTGGATATATCAAAGGCGTTTTGGAATCGTTCAGAATCCCTTATCAGGAGATAACGCCGCAAAAATGGAAGCGGGAATTTGGCTTGACTTCTGACAAAGCGAAATCCGCTGAAATATGCGGAAGGCTTTTCCCTGATGTAAGCCTTCTGGCAACCCCAAGATGCAAAAAGCCGCATGATGGCATGGCAGAAGCCTTGCTGATGGCTGAATACGCAAGAAGAAAACTGTGACAGGAGTGAACACCATGATGAATAAAAACAGCAATCCCACACAGGCACAGAGAGTGCTCGACTACATCGATGAATTCGGCAGCATTACACAGATGGAAGCGCTGCAAGACTTGGGCGTTATGCGCCTTGCAAGCCGTATTTCCGATCTAAAGAAGCAAGGCATTCCCATTAAAAGCGAATTTGAATCTGTCAAGAATCGGTGGGGCGAGCCTTGCCAAATCAAGCGGTACAGCCTTGCAGGGGGTGAAGCGTGATGGTTGTAGTGGGTGATAAAGTCCAATTTGACCCATTTGAAACACTCACAGGCTTTGGCTCGGAAGTCAACAGGGGAAACATTGTGACTGGAACGGTTGTGATGGTCAACTATGCGAATCAGTGGTTTTCCGTGGAATACGGCAATTATGAGGAATACGGCAACCACAAATTAAGAACATCTTTCAAGTTCTGTGACATTGGTGAGGCGGTGAAGATTTGTGGCAAGTGATGTTAAGTGGATCAAAATCGTCACAGATGTCTTTGATGACGAAAAAATCCTGATGATTGAAACTATGCCAGAGTGTGACACCATCATTGTAATATGGTTCAAACTGCTGTGTCTTGCCGGAAAACAAAACAACAATGGAGTGTTCCAGATGGGGCAAATCCCGTACACAGATGAAATGTTCGCCGCCATTTTCAGAAGACCCATAAACACGGTCAGACTTGCACTGAACACCTTTGAACGCTTCGGCATGATCGAAATTGTCCGGGACACGGTGACAATTCCAAACTGGGGCAAGCATCAAAGCCTTGATGCCTACGAAAAGAAAAAACAGCGTGACAGGGAAAGAATCGCACGAAAACGGGCAGAGCAGAAAGCATTGGTGGTGATGTCGCCCGACAAGTCGCCCACTGTCGCTTCCCTAGAAGAAGATAAAGAAGAAGATTTAGAAGGAGATAGAGAAAAAGAGAATAAGAGTGTAAGAGAAACCACACACACACTTTTCAAACGGCTTCTTCCTGACTATATCCTTTCTCCTAACCTGGAATCCAAAATGGAAGAGTGGGTCAAGTACAAAACCGAGAGAAAAGAGCCTTACAAGGAACAGGGTATGAAATCACTTCTCCGGCAGATTGAAAACAATGCACAAACTTATGGTGACAAGGCGGTTATTGATCTAATAGAAGAGTGTATGGCTAGTAACTGGAAAGGCATTATCTTTGACAGGTTGAAGAAGGCATCACCTGCACAGCCCAAGAGAAGCGGAAATGTGTTCCTGGATATGCTGGAGGACGAAATATGACAAAAAAAGAAGCGGTGCAGATTCTAGCAATCTTGAAGGCTGCCTATCCCGCCAGTTACAACAACATGACCAAGGAAGAAGCAAGTGGAACAGTTGCCGTGTGGACTATGCAATTTGCGGATATGCCTGTTGACATTGTAATGATGGCAATTCACAAGCTGATAAGCACAAGCAAGTTCCCGCCTACTGTGGCAGAAGTAAAAAGAAAGATTGAAACCATCCATTGGGAAGCATATGAAACCCTGGAAAACCACAACAGAATGCCTTTTCTTTCTGATGAAGCGAAGGCGCAATATAAACGGATATATGATCTTACCACAGACTACAAGATGGGCAAGTGGTATGAGCCAAATATCCGGCAGATGTTGCCTGGCACACAATATTTGTTAGGCGAGCAGTAAAAGTAAAAAAGGAGAAACACCATGATTAAATCAACAACATCAATTATCAACATTAACAAGATCAACATTCCTGCGAATTTCGCAAAGACAAACCCAATACTAAAGGTTGCTGCCCGGCTCATGTGTTACATGGGAACGGGAACATTTGACCGTGAAATCATTGTGGACGAACACTACAACCTGATCGATGGTTACAGCACCTACCTTGCCTGCAAGACACTTGGCTTGACCAAGGTACGGGTTTTGCGGATCAAGGTAAAGTTCACGGAACTGGAACTGGCAGAAATGCTTGCGGAGCAGTTAAGGGGGGTGCGGTTATATGCGTGAGATTTTGTTCCGGGGAAAGCGGATTGATAACGGTGAATGGGTTGAAGGTGATTTGCTCCGTGCAGCGTATTTTTTAAATGGGAAAGAACGCCATTACATATTCACTGATTGCGAAGAATACCCGGGAAATGAATTTATAGGGTATAAAGAGGTAAACCCCGAAACCGTTGGACAGTTTACCGGGCTGACCGACAAGAACGGAAAACAGATTTTCGAGGGTGACATTGTAAATGGGCTTTTCCTATTCGGCATGGAAATCAAGGCGGTTGTTGCGTTTCAAGACGGGGCTTTCGGGCTGCAATGGAACAGGGGCAATGTAACGGAGTTTTCCGCCTTTACAAGCATCTGCAATGTAACATATGAGGTCGTGGGCAACATCCATGACAACCCGGAATTATTAGGGGGTGCAGAAGATGAGTAAAGCGGCAGTATTTGTTACGAAAAGCGTCATGTTTTTATTACTTGGTGTACTATTATTTGCTTCTGATCTGATGGTGCATATGTGGCAATTTCACGCCATTGCACTTTGGGGAATCGCAATGGCGAATATAGGGGGTTATAAAGATGGCAGGAATGAAGTATAAGACTATCCAATGCCCATTCTGTGATAAAAACCACGCACATATCACCTACGAGGAAAGCAGAGTTTACCAACTTAATTGCACGGAATGTCACAATGCTATTTTCCATCAGGATCATAGTTGGGATTCTGCTGTGAGATTCTTTGAAAACTTGCTGATAGTAGAAGAAGGACGGAGGGCAGAAGATGGCAAATGAAAAGCGGCTGATTGATGCCAATGCGTTGATGGAAAATGCCGATGTGTTCACGATACACACGAAAGAGTATGGGAGTATCGAGGTTATACCTGTTGATGCTGTCGGAGATGCCCCCACCGTGGATGCCGTGGAAGTGGTGCGGTGTAAGGATTGCAAGAAGTGGGCGTTTATCCCCGGACTAGACGAAGAACCCCACTGCTCACTGTTCTGTGGCTTGCACAGCAAAGCATACGCAACAAAGCCGGACGATTTCTGTTCCTACGGAGAAAGGAGAGAGGGAGAATGAATACATACCTTGTTATCATTACCACAGTATTGGTGGTAACGCAGATTATACGCATTATCCAAAATACCATTCAGCTTCGCAGACAGCAAACCCTGTTTGAAAAGCAGCTTGGAAGTCTGGCTGATGCGGAACTGACGGAGCGAGATTTTGAAACACAGCGCAAGGCATACCGACTGGCTGTGGAGTATCTGGAACACAGGGTAGCAGAAAAGGAGGCGGTCTACTGTGAAAATCCATGAAGCAACCGAGCAAGCCTACAAGAACGGCTATGCAAAAGGATATGCGGACGGCAAGAGGGATGCCGTGAAGCATGGGCGGTGGGTACTCACAGCCAACGAAGAATGCCCAAATTACCGATGGAATGTTACGGCAGAATGTTCCGAGTGCCACCACAGCAAAGGTGAAATTTACGCAGGCTTTTTCCCCGGCTGTCCCAAAGACCTTGCGAGGGAGATTATTTTGCATAATGCCGAGAGTGTAAAACTGGACAACTACTGCCCCAACTGCGGTGCAAAGATGGATGGTGATGGCAATGCGTGAAAAACTGATTGAGTTGCTGAAAGAAAGCGGTGTTGCTTTTCCTATATCAACCGCAAACTTCCTCATTGCCAACGGTGTGACCATCCAAAAGTGGATTCCTGTTACAGAGAGGTTGCCGAAGAATATCGGGCTGTTTCTTGTAATTGAAAAGCACTGGATAGATGGTTCTCCATGTAGACGGATTGCGAAGTGGAACACGGAAGATTGGTTTACGGCTGATAGAAAAAGCAAGGAGATCACCCCAAGAGTCACCTACTGGATGCCACTGCCAGAGCCACCGAAAGGAAGTGCTGACCATGAATGAAGCGCAGAAAATACTGGAAGATTTGTTTAATGGGTACAAGCACACATCCCAATACAAAGATTCAGCCATGATGGAAATAATGGGCAGGCGGCAAGAGTTTGAGCAGCACCTAGACAAGATGTGGCAAATATACACAAGCGGAAATCTTCGGCAAGTGGTGGAGTACAAAAAGCAAGTTCAACAGATTAAGAGTGCTGGCTTGGTGGTTCAGCGAAGCAAATCAACAGGAAAACATAGGATTGTTTTCCCGAAAGGAGAATGATTATGGCTGCAGTAAACGGACAACTAACAACCTGTGATCGGTGCGGTGTTCAAATCTTCCGCAAAGCAATCGGAGAGGGAGAAACGGACGGCGGTTTCACCAGATGGAACAAGTTTGAGCCTTATCCCGAGGGATGGGATTTGGTTAGTGTTCCGAAAGAAGCCAAGGCCGGAAATGGGAATGCCTATAACGACTACATTCGTGTATGCCCCACTTGCCACGCTCTTTGGGATAACATAATTTTTAAGCATTTTCTAAAAGGAACACAATACGACAAAAGGCGTGCAAACAATGGCTGACATTGCATGGTATTTATTCGGATTTATAAGCGGCGTTTTGGCGACTATCCTCTGGGCAGTTAGTCAAAGCAAAAAATAAACAGCATAAGAGGTGTTACGATTGAGAGCAAAAGACTTTTTGAAACAGCTGGAAAAGCTGGACACAATCATAAACAATAAACTGGTTGAAAAAGAACAGTGGAAGGCTGTTGCAATGGGTGTCACGGCTAATTCAGAGGGAGAACGGGTGCAATCATCCGGCAGACCCTCAAAGATGGCTGATGCAATCGACAAGTGCGTAGATATGGAAGCGGAAATTGGTAGCCTTGTAGATAAGTTGGTTGCTATGAAGCATGATATTACCTCTGTGATCGAGCAGCTAAACGCAACGGAATATGATGTGCTGCACAAGAGATATGTCCAATATCTATCTTATGCCGAGATTGCAGACGCCAAAGGCAAGAATTTTAGTTGGGTGACAACAGTACATGGACGGGCGTTGAAGAATGTTCAGCGCATATTAGATGAAAGGGATTGCAATGAGGGAACTTAGCAAAAGTGAAAAAACAAAGCGTGGGTGTCACTGGTGCGCCGATAAGATACCGCCAAGAAGAACAACTAATGTCAGCAACTGTCCCCATGCCGAATGCCCATATCACGAACTGGACGGCTTTAAGTCCTATGAAGAGTATTTGCGAAAGAGCAAAAAAGGCGGTTTAGGTAGGTTACTAGAAGAACTTAGCAAAAAATTGTGACTTCCTGTGACTAAATCGTGTGTTTTGTGACTAAAACATAGTAGATTGTGACTTTTTCATGTGCTACTATGTAAACTGAGAGAAAGCGAAAAGCACCTGTCTTCGGATGGGTGCTTTTTGTGTTGCAAAGGAAAATGGATATGAAAGCAATTCGATGCGACCTGCCTTATGCAGAACAGATAGAGATACACCCCATGGCTGACCTGCACATTGGTGATTCCATGTGTGACTTCAAGGGGATCATGGAACGGATCGAGTACATCAAGAATACCCCCAATGCTTATTGCATCCTGGATGGTGACTTGATGGACACGGCTATTTGCACATCCGTCGGTGATACATACGGGGCAAACCTCCAACCCATGGAGCAGTTGAAGCAATGCGTAAAAATCTTTGAGCCTATCAAGGACAAGATTCTGGCAGTGCTTCCTGGCAACCATGAAAACAGGGTGTATAGATCGGACGGCCTTGATATTACTGAACTGATGTGCGCTCAACTTGGCATCCCGGCGAAGTATTCACCCACCACTGCATTGTTGTTTATTCGGTTTGGCAAGGGAAACCACGGCACACATGGACGGCCTATGTTATACACGGCATATGTGACGCACGGCGCGGGCGGTGGACGGAAAGAAGGCGGCAAGGTCAACAGGCTTGCTGATCTGGCTTGCATTGTTGATGCGGATATTTATATTCACGCGCACACCCACCTTCCGTTGGTGTTCAAAGAATCCTTTTTCCGTGTGAGTGGTAGCAATTCCTCTGTGGCCTTGGTAGATAAGCTGTTTGTCAACAGCGCAGCGGCTCTCAACTATGGTGGCTACGGAGATAAAGCCGGATTCAAGCCTGCAAGTAAGAGCAGCCCTGTTATTTACTTGGACGGCCGGAAGCGTGATATGTGGGCGAAACTTTGATTGATTCGGGCAGTATGCACAGCACCAGCAACTTTCCTTTTTGTTGGGGATTGGGTTTTCGGGAAAGTTGGGAAATACCTCCTCCTTTGGGGCGGTGCAATCGGGATCGCCTATGGCGCTTGCATCACTGCCATACTATAAAGTTACTCTAAAATACTATAAAACTTGTGAAGCCGACAGAGCCTTTCTGGCGGCTTTTTATTTTGTTAGAAAAAGGACACCACCAACAAATAAAAAGGCGGTCTCGCCGAAACAGGAGGGCACACCATGGAACAATTAAAGATTGAATATATCTCGCTGAGCAAATTGAAGCCTTATGAGAAGAATGCTCGGAAGCACCAGAAGGCTGATCTGGCAACAATCGAGAATTCCATCAGGGAATTTGGAATGTGTGACCCCATTGGCATTTGGAGCGACCAGAACATCGTTGTCGAGGGACACGGACGGCTGCTTGCGCTAAAGGCACTGGGGCATACCGAAGCACCCTGCATTCGGCTGGATCATTTGACAGACGAACAGCGCAGAGCCTATGCGCTGGCTCATAATAAGACAGCGGAAATGTCCGAGTGGGACTTTGATCTACTGCCCGGTGAACTGGACGATATTCTCGACATTGACATGACGGCCTTTGGCTTTGAATTCGATATTGAGGAAGAAGAGCCGGAAGTCCACGAGGATGATTACGAAGTAGAAGTCCCGGAAGAGCCCAAGGCGAAGCGGGGCGATATATACCAGCTTGGTAACCATCGGCTGATGTGCGGCGACAGCACAAGCATTGACGATGTAGAAAAGCTGATGGACGGCGGCAAGGCAGACATGGGCTTTACCGACCCCCCTTGGAATGTAAACTACGGAGCTGTGGAAAAGGGTAACGCACAGGGATATAAGCCCCGGACGATCCTCAATGACTTCATGGGAACAGAGGATTTTAAGGATTTTATGAACATGGCGTTCGCTTCCTTGAACTTCTCCATGAAAGATGGCGCAATGACCTATGTGGTTATGTCGGCGCAGGAGTGGGGCAATATGATGCTCACGCTGGCGCAGAACAATTACCACTGGTCAAGCACAATTATCTGGAATAAGGACAGCCTTGTTCTTTCCCGCAAGGATTACCACACGAAATACGAGCCTATTTGGTACGGTTGGAAAGAAGGCACAAGACTGTGTCCCCTTGAGGATCGTAAGCAAAGCGATGTGTGGGACATTCCGAGACCGAAGAAGAGTGAAGAGCACCCGACAATGAAGCCTGTGGAACTTGTGGCACGGGCAATTCGCAACTCCAGTAAGCCGGGTGATGTTGTTATTGATCTATTCGGAGGAAGCGGCACAACTCTTATTGCAAGCGAAGAAACAAACCGCTGCTGCCGTATGATGGAACTCGACCCGAAGTATGTGGATGTCATCATTAATCGGTGGGAAACACTGACCGGGGAAAAGGCGGTGCTGCTGAATGATAGTAGTAGCAACTGAGGAAGAATACAGCAGATTTAAATCCTACGGACACGATATAGTCAAGACTGGTGTCGGCTACGGTAATGTATTCAAAGCACTGGCCGATATCCCTCGGGACACGCCTATTCTGAACATTGGGTATGCCGGGAGCAATTCAATCCCTGTTGGCACGGAATGTGTTATATCCGAATGCCGCCATTATCACCCAAATGTAGAATTTGACGAAGCAGTGTACAAGGATCTGGGTGGCAAGTATGTGTGCTACACCAGCGATGACTTTGTTACACACACGGATATTACAGAGCCTGTGGTATTCGATATGGAACTGTATGCGATCCTATCCATGGGATTTACCGATGTTACAGCGATAAAGATCGTAAGCGACAATTTATCACTGAAAGAATACGAAAAAGAGGTGCAGAATGGCTAACTATAACACATTTCTAGTTGTGGACTGCAATACCCGAAAGCCGCTCCTCACCACTTCTTCTGCCCGGAAAGCACGAAAGGAACTGCGGACGGGTGTGCGGGTCGAGGTGTGGAACAATAACACGCTTGTGGAGCGGATATATGAAGCGGACAAACGCAAGGAAGCAGACCCGCTTGCACCTTATGTTGAAGCAGAGCGAGAGTATATCAGACAAAAGCAGGCAAAGGCAGAAGCCAGAAACCGCAGGAGAAAAGAAAAGCTAGCTGCAAGACAACAATGAAAGGCAGGTGATGCAGTGTGGCAGGCGTAGATAACTTAAATCCCGTGAGAAGCGAGGATGAAGCAAGGGTAAAGGGACGAAACGGCGGCATTGCATCTGGAAAGGCCAGAAGAGAACGGAAAGCGATGAAAGAAACACTTGAAGCATTGCTTTCTATGCCGTTAAAGGACGGAAAGGCAGCAAGCGTTGAGACCATAAAAAACCTCGCATCCGTAAAAGGCAAGAATATCACAGTCCAAGAAGCTATTATGCTGGCGCAGATCCAAAAGGCTATGAAAGGCGATACACGAGCGGCAGAGTTCGTCCGGGATTCCAGCGGTAACAAGCCAAAGGACGATGTGAATATGAGCGTAAATCTTCCTGTGTTTTTTGAAGGGGAAGATGAACTTGAAGAATAACATCGTCAGAATATCCCTCCCCTCTTATGTTGGGCGGGGATATAAAGCGTTCTGGAACTTCAAAGGCCGTTACCGTGTTGTTAAAGGCAGCCGTGCTTCCAAAAAGTCCAAGACCTCTGCGCTGTGGTATATCTACAACCTTATGAAGTACAGCCAAGCAAACCTGCTCGTTGTGCGTAAAACATACAGAACACTAAAGGATTCATGCTATACCGAGTTAAAGTGGGCGACAAAGCGGCTATGTGTCGAGCATCTATGGGAGTTTACTAAAAACCCCTTGGAAGCCACATACAAGCCCACAGGCCAGAAGATATACTTCCGGGGGCTTGACGATCCGTTAAAGGTTACCTCCGTAACTGTTGATGTGGGTGTCCTCTGCTGGATGTGGGTAGAGGAAGCCTACGAAATAACGAAGGAAGCGGACTTTGATATTTTGGACGAATCTATCCGTGGTGAAGTGCCACCCGGACTATTCAAGCAGGTCACGCTTACCTTTAACCCTTGGAACGAACGCCACTGGTTAAAGAAGCGGTTCTTTGATGTAGAAGACCCGAACATCCTCGCTCTTACCACCAATTATATGTGCAATGAATGGCTAGATGCCGCAGATATAAGGGTGTTC
>JAEIGA010001062.1_pt1 | contig 41641 bp, 43 predicted proteins | sample 9270691 | NCBI WGS metagenome assembly JAEIGA01 (sample SAMN17057246, study PRJNA624740) | gut metagenome | biome: biome; isolation source: fecal sample | host: Bos grunniens | place: China: Xizang | collected 2019 | reverse complement strand
GTGATTCTCGCCAAGTGTCTTCCTGATTTCGCCCCTGATATGGTTGCCGGTCATTCATTGGGTGAGTTTTCCGCTCTGGTAGCTGCAGGAGCCCTGGATTTTGAATCAGGTCTCAAGCTTGTCTCTGTGCGTGCGCAGGCGATGCAGAAAGCCTGTGAAACCAATCCCGGTACTATGGCGGCTGTAATATCCCTCGCTCCTGAAAAGATAGAGGAAGTGTGTGTGGAATGTGAAGGTACTGTAGTTCCTGCCAATTACAACAGCCCGAGACAGACCGTGATCTCAGGTGAACAGTCTGCAGTAGAGCAGGCTTGTGTAAGGATGAAGGAAGCTGGAGCAAGAAGAGCTCTTCTGCTTCCTGTAGGAGGAGCCTTCCATTCTCCGCTTATGGACCCGGCGCGTCGCGAACTTGCAGAGTGCATCGAGACAATGGAATTCAGAACACCGGACTGTCCTGTTTATCAGAATGTCACTGCTGCGGCGACTTCAGATCCGCTCGAGATCAAGGCCAATCTTCTCAAGCAGCTGACTTCGCCTGTAAGATGGGCACAGACAGTCAGGAATATGGTAAGTGACGGTGCTGCCTCATTTGTGGAAGTGGGTCCGGGAACAGTCCTGCAGGGACTTGTATCTCAGACTTCTCCAGGAGTTGAGGTCTCGGGATATCAGACTATATAAGCAAACGGTTTGTGGAGGGTCAGTCCCTCCACAAATATTTTAGGAACATGACGCTGTATCTTTTCCAGTTCGTCCAGTCGTGACCTCCCGGAGTGGCCTGGAATGAGTGCGGATGTCCCAGGTTGTCAAGATACCGGCTATATAAATATGCCGAATTGTAATATATGTCCTCCTTGCCTGCCATTATTGTGTAAACGGCTGGTTCTGAGGTGAACTGCCTGTCCAGCTTGGACTCAAGCCCACGATAGAACGAATTGTATCCTCCTATCTTGAACGGAGGATGAATGAGAGGGGAGAATAGCCCTACATATTCGAACATATCGTGGAAATTTGCAGAAATATATAGGGCTTGCAGCCCTCCTAAAGACAGCCCGCATATCGCACGATGTTCCTTTTGCGGTATGGTCCTGAAATTCCTGTCTATATATGCCACCACATCAGTTATGAAGGCATATTCCACATTTCCGTTCAGTCCGAGAAAGGCATCTATGCTTTTCTTTTCCCTCGAGTGGCCGTAATCATAGTCGTTATAATAATGATTCGTGTTGGGGAAGACATATATGCATTCATCTATTTCCCCTTTTGCTGAAAGACTGTCTATGCTTTCCAGAATACGTCCCTTCCTGATCCACGAGGTCTCGTTTCCATTTGCTCCGTGCAGCAGGTAAACTGTCGGATATGCTCTGTCCGAAGTGTAATATGATTCGGGCAGATATACGTACATATACCTTTTCGCCGGCCCGGGGACCGTACATTGATGAATCAGTCTTTCCAGAGTGCCGTCGAAGTCTTTGCCGTTGTCAGTACGCACCGGCCCCCTTTTCATTAAAGAACAGGAGGTCGGAAGAATGATGGCTATGAAGCTCAGTATGAGGCTTTTAATGATCTTGCCGTTCATGATGGTCTCACTTTCATCTTCGTGCAGACAAAAGATGAGCCAATGGATGAGATGCCGGGAATCAGTATGTCAATGCTGTTTCATGATATGTGTCGAAGCACGGATAACTCTCGAGAGGATCCGGCTGGCAGAACTTGACTCCTTCGAATACCGATGGGTCGATGTCTGCGGAAGGCTCTGTAATCATCACGATTTCTGCATCGATTCCTTTGAGGGAAACCTCTGCCTTTCCATCGGAATATCTGTAATGAAGTGTACCGTTGCCTATCTTGACAGATGTCTCCAATGAAGTGATTTCAGATGGAAGGTTAGGTTCGATGACGATGCGGCCATTAAGCATATCCGGGCGGATGCCGAGGAAATGCTGATACCATACGCGGAGATGCTCTGCATTGCTCCAGGCCTGGAGGAAGGTGCCGGAACGCTTCACCCAACTCTGCCCTTCACGCGGATGTGCATCTGCATTCTCGCTCAGACTTCCGACAGCTCCTTCGCAGAGAGCCTGACGGTTCATATTCTTGAAGAGCTCCCAGGCTGCTTCCTTCTGTCCGTATTCGATCATTCTCTGCATAGCCTCTCCATTGTTCCAGAGCCAGATGGTTCCGTTGTGGTAAGCGTCATCCTTATGATAATAGTGCCAGTTCTCGTGCTGAGGATGGAACTGTCTGTCCCACTGTGCCAGTGATGCCACGCCCCAAGGATATACGAGCTCTTCCCATACTCTGCGTGTGACCTTCTGCTTGAAGCCGGCATCGCCGATAAGATCAAAACAGTAGAGCTGGTTCGGGCGGAACTGAAGATCCGCTGATCCGTCAGAGTTGAGATGATCATATATGAATGAATTGTCCTTGTCGCAGAAATCCTTTTCGAAGTGGCTGGCAAGCACCTGTGCAAGACCGCTCCACTCTTCTGCCGAACCGAAGTCATCCATCATTGCCGCTATCCTGCTTCCTGCAGTCAGCTGCTTGTACCACAAAGCCTGTATGTCATTGGCTCTGTCGCCTCTTGGAGAGCCCGGTATGCCGTTTCGCTTCACATCCATCCAGGTGTCGGCGTCCGCGTGTCTCAGGTAGCCTTTCTCGTCAGTATAGTTTGCAATCGAGGCGTCGATGCTTGTCTTGATCGCAGGATAAAGCTCGCGGAGGAACTCTGTGTCGCCGGAATATTCAGCAAGCTCGAGTGCCTGTATCACAAAGCGCGGTGTTCCGTCAGTCGTGTTGTAGAGAATGCCTTCCAGATTGGCTCTGTTCGGTATGCGTCCGTATGTCTCGGAAGCAGGATCAGTGTCCTGGAACTTTGCGAAGTCCTTCAGGATCTGCTTTGCGATCTCGAACTGTCCGGTGACAAGGCAGGCACCTGGCATCGAAATGAACATATCTCGTCCCCAATATTCGTTGAACCAAGGCAGACCTGCGTAGATTCCGTTGCCCTGCTGCTCTGTGATGAGCTCATCCATCGTGATGGTGATCCAGTCAAGAGCCTTGTCGAGGTCCGGAAGATTCGACTTGACAGGGTTGTATTCAGTAATGAGGGCATCGATCCTGTCTTTCCTTGCCTGAATGAGTGAGTCTCCGTCAGTGAGGAATTTCTCGAGAAGCTGGCGGCATTCCTGCTCTGATCCGTATGTAAGTACAAAACCTTTCGCACCATCCCTGCCTGCCATTATCCTCATATCCTGAGCCTCGACTGGGATATGGAATTCCGCACCTTCTGAACTGTATGATCCGGCCAAGAGGGTAGTGTCAAGGCTAATTGACGTCTCAGCCCCGTCTGTATCGACTGCGATATGTATGATAGGAAGATTGTCCACCATACGGAAGGTCTCGACGGTATTGCCCCATCTGCGCTCCAGTCTCTCAGGATATACGGTACACTCTGCATCGCTCCTGTCCAAAACCTTTCCATCAACGGAAATGGTGTAGTCTGCCAGAATCCTTTTTTTCGCCATATTCCATCCTGAATACCACTGAAGTTCTTCCTGATGAGTGGTTCCGTACCAGTATCCGGCCTTCTTGTCCGTGTATGAATATTCCCTGTTCTGCTCAGAAGTGACGGCTATGCCTATCTCGTCGGTCTTGTATGTCTTTTCGCCCGCACAGGAGCAGGTTACGGCGGCTGCGATTGTAAGAATTAAAGTACGGTATGCTTTCATATCTTGATATTGCTTTTTGTTAATCCAAGCTAAGATAGACATTATTTAGCAATAAGCAGCGAATTAATTATTCCAAAGTGAGCAAGTCTTTCCAAACTTTAGTAATTTTGGGGGATAATTAAACCTAAAATCAGTCTTTGACAGATGGAGATAAAGCCTATAGCATATATAAAGACAGAGTTTCCGGAGAAGTTCGGGATTCCGCGTCAGAGCGGATTGGCCAAGGGTTTGCGCGGTAAGATAGTATTTGTGCCTGAGTACCGCAATCCTGATGCCTTGAGAGGACTTGAGGGCTTCTCGCACATCTGGCTCATCTGGGAGTTTTCAGCCAACAGGACCGTACGGGAGTGGCAGCCTACAGTAAGGCCTCCACGTCTGGGCGGAAACACTCATCTGGGAGTATTTGCGACGCGTTCGCCATTCAGACCTAATCCTTTAGGACTTTCCTGTGTAGAGATTGACAGTGTGGATCTTTTCACTGATGAGGGCCCGGTCATCACAGTCAGAGGGGCTGATCTTATGGACGGTACTCCCGTTTATGACATCAAACCTTATATAAGATATGCCGATTCGCGGCAGCAGGCAGTCTGCGGCTATGTCGATGCTCTTGAGGAACGCTCGCTCAAGGTGGTCTTTCCGTCCGAACTTTCGGAAAATATTGAAGACACATCCGTGATCCCATCCCTCGTCGAGACTCTCAGGCTTGATCCGCGACCGTCGTATCACGATGATCCTGAGAGGATTTACGGACTTTCATTCGCCGGATTGAATGTGAAGTTCAGGGTGGACGGTGCCGTCCTTACTATTGTAGATGTTGCACCTTTGTAAGATCAGGGAATTTGATGTATCTTTGCCGCCCGAAAATCGAAAATCAATGATAAAGACATTACGATCATCAATATTCGCCGGTATTGCGATAGGTACTGCCGGATTCGGATTTCTGGCTTCCGGAGTCCAGTCCGAGGCATACGGCTCTCTTGCGGGAGCGGTGCTCTTCTCTTTCGGACTTCTTACGGTAGTAGGATATAAACTCAGACTTTATACCGGAACGGCAGGATTCATAAGGAAGAACGAGGTGGGGACACTTTTCCTGATTCTCCTTGGAAATATTATAGGTTGCTTCTGTGCCTCGCTTCTGGCCCGTGTCACTCCGATGCAGATCCAGGAGGCTGCCCGGAATATCCTTGAACTCAGACTTCGTACCGGAGCTCTCAGGTGCGGTCTTCTCGGAATAGGCTGCGGATTCATCATGACTACGGCTGTGCAGTTTGCGCGGCAGAAACAGTATCTGCCCCTGCTGTTCGGTGTGCCTTTGTTTATAATCTGCGGATTTACCCACTGTGTGGCAGACGCATTCTATTATCTGTGCGTTCCACTTGATTTCTGGAAGGCCAATGCTCCCCATATCATTGCCGTATATCTGAGCATCGTCATCGGCAACCTTGTCGGATGCAATCTCTACCGCATCGTCCTTTCGAAGCAACAGTATGAATAAAAAAAGTTCGGAAATGATCTTTCCGAACTTTTTTTGTCGATTACTTTACTCTGAACCAGTCCATTGTCCTGCCGATAAGGCCCTTCTTGTCAAGTGAGCCGCGTACCTTCAGTACATCGCCCTCTACCTTCATCGAGCAGTTGTAAGTCTTTCCGTTACCCGGATCGTAGATCTTACCTCCTGAATATTCTCCGTCAGTAGCCTTGAGGCCGCTGAGCATGTTGAGACCGATCAGCTGGCGGCTGCGGAGCGCCTTGTCCGGATTGTTGTTGTCAACTGCTGGTGATCCGTCAGCTTCTGTAGGATTGTTCAGCCATACGATCTTTCCATTGAATACATCACCGCTCTTATACACCTCTACGATTGCACTTCCGTCCTCGAGTTTCCATTTGCCGACAACGTCCTGTGCAAAGGCTGCGGCCATAGGAGCAAGCATTAAAATAACGCTGAAAATGATTTTTTTCATCTTTGATGGGGTTTAAGTTATATCGCAAAGTTACCAAATTAACTGACATTAACATCAGTGAGGGTGCTACTTTGGAAAAGATTGTTATATTTGTAGGATATTTGTGGTGAAATCACTTATAATAACGCAAAAAACACAGACTATATATGGGAAAAGTAATTTTGACAGGTGACCGTCCTACCGGAAGACTCCATCTCGGACACTATGTAGGATCGCTCAAAAGAAGGGTTGAACTTCAGAATTCCGGAGAATATGAGAAGATCTTCATTATGATTGCCGATGCTCAGGCACTCACTGACAATGCGGATAATCCGGAAAAGATCCGACAGAATATCATCGAAGTCGCTCTCGACTATCTATCAGCCGGACTCGATCCTGAGAAGGTGACCATATTCATCCAGTCACAGGTACCGGAGCTCTGCGAACTTGCTTTCTATTATATGAATCTTGTGACTGTGCAGAGACTTCAGCGCAATCCTACCGTAAAGCAGGAAATCCAGCTCAGAGGTTTCTCTGACAATGAGGAGGATGATAATCAGAACAAGAAGGGTATACCTGTAGGATTCTTCACATATCCTATCAGCCAGGCATCTGACATCACAGCTTTTCGCGCCACTACGGTGCCGGTGGGTGTGGATCAGGCTCCGATGATCGAGCAGACACGCGAAATCGTCCATAAGTTCAACTCAGTCTATGGCGAGACCCTTGTAGTTCCGGAAATGGTTCTCCCTGAGAATTCTACATGCTGCCGTCTCCCTGGTACGGATGGAAAGGCTAAGATGAGCAAGTCTCTGGGCAACTGCATCTATCTTTCCGACACATCAAAGGAGATCAAGAAGAAGGTGAACAGTATGTTTACAGATCCTGAACATCTTCAGATCACCGATCCAGGACACGTCGAGGGCAATGTGGTATTCACCTACCTTGATGCATTCAGCACTCCGGAGCATTTCGCCAAATATCTTCCTGAATATGCGGACCTTGAGGAGATGAAGGCTCATTATCGCCGCGGAGGACTTGGAGACGGTACCTGCAAGAAATTCCTCTTCAACATTATGGAAGAATTCCTCCAGCCGATGCGTGAGAGAAGAAAACAGTATGAGCAGGATATTCCTCAGGTATATGAGATCCTTCGCAAAGGATCGGAAGCGGCTCGTGCAGAAGCAGCCAGGACTCTTGCAGACGTACGCAAGGCAATGAAGATCGACTACTTTGATGATGCCGACCTCATTGCAGAGCATACTAAGAAATATCAGGGATAATCACTGTTTCGGAACGACGGCACAGAAGATCAGATCTTCTTCGGAGTCGTTTATCAGACTGTGTGTTCCACCTTTAGGGCAGTACAGGCAATCACCGGCCTGTACTGCTTTTTTAATTCCTTCTTCCAGAATGCTTCCGCGGCCTTCCAGTATGAAGATGACCTCGCAGCTGTCATCGTGCGTATGCAGTCCTATGGAAGCTCCCGGTATGAGCCTCGCTCTTGTCAATATCCTGTTGGTTCCGTCAAAGTACATCCTGGCTTCCAGATGCTTTTCACCTCCCTTGAAATTTTCCAGGCGGGAGATTTCGATATCGTTCTCTCTGATGATCATAAGGTCGAATTTTTGCCAAATATAGCCAATCATCATCAAAATTGCTATCTTTGTCAGATAATATCTTGAGCTATGGAAAGGAATCAGAATATAGAAAAGCGCATTCTCTGGGTTGCGGAAAGGCTCTTCCTCGAAAAGGGCTTCAACGGCACGTCCACCACTGAGATAGCCAAGACTGTGGGATGCAACCAGACCCTCATACACTACTACTTCAGGACTAAGGAGAAGCTTTTCTGGGATGTTTTCGAACCTAAAGTGGAGCAGGTCGTGGAGTATCTTGATGCTCCGTTGGACGAGTCCATCGGCTTTGTCGAGAGATTATCCAATGTAGTGGACTTCTATTTCGGCATCCTCGAGCTCGATGAACGCCTTGCTCCATTCATAGTCAATGAACTTATAATGAATCCGGGCAGATGGGACAAGTTCCGCGACCGTTATCTCAGAAACGAGAGCCGAAGCAGCGCCTTTGACAGATTTGAGAATATGGTCGAGGAGGAAATAGCTTCAGGACATATCCGCAGCATCAAGGCTATCGACCTTCTTATGAACATTATGTCACTTACGATTTCTGCCTTCATTGTCGCTCCAAAAGGCTTTGCAAGCGGGGAATGTGATTCTAACCTCAGGAAGTCCTATCTGGATGCAAGACGCGAAGATATAAAGAATCTTATAATCAATGGTATAAAGGCATAAATAAAGGGTCTCTGAAAAGAGACCCTATTCTTTCAGGAATGTAATCCTATCTTTCGTACTCGACCTTTGCACGAACCTCTGCAATAGTCTTTACGTATTCTATGACATTGCCCCTCAAGGTGTCTGCCTTATAAGCTGCGAGAGCCTCCCAGCTGTCGAAGTCAGCAAGCATCACGGCGTCATAAGAAGTCTTTCCTTCGTTACGGTTTACACCTACCTCAATGCTTTTAAGACCAGGCACGAGTCCCAAGAGGGACTCATATTTTTCCTTGACATCTTCAGCGAGTTCCTTGGAAGTCTTTCCATCTGATGGCTTGAACTTCCACATTACACAATATCTTACCATATCTGCTTAGTGTTTAGTGTTCGTATTCGACGACTAAATTAGAAATTATCCTTGATATTACCAAAAGAAATTGCCTTAAAATGTCTTTTTTCTGTAAAGTGATATATTTCCCCATTATTTTATTAAATTTGCTATTCTATACGGTATATGAAGATGGAACAGGATAATGCTCGGAAAAGCAGGAGAATAGCAAAGAACACCCTGATGCTCTATGTCAGGATGCTTTTTCTTATGCTTGTCGGCTTCTATACTTCGCGTATCGTTCTTGAGGCTTTGGGAGAAAATGACTTCGGAGTATATAATGTTGTCGGAGGAGTTGTGGCAATGTTCACAGTAATATCCGGAACTCTTAATTCGGCCGTGTCCCGCTTCATTACCTTCGAGCTTGGAAAAGGAGAGGGAGCACAGATCAATAAGGTATATTCGACTGCCGTAACGATACAGCTTCTTCTGGCCCTGACAGTCGTAATCCTTGCGGAACCTGCAGGACTGTGGTTCATCAGGAATAAGATGACGATCGATCCCTCAAGGATATCGGCTGCAATATGGGTGCTGCAGTTCTCATTACTCGCCTTTGCCGTCAATCTGATGAGCGTGCCTCAGATGGCATCCATCACAGCCTACGAAAAGATGTCCGCCTATGCCTATATAGGTATATTTGATGGCTTGATGAGGTTAGGTGTGGCTTTGCTCATCCTCCATTCTTCCTTTGACCGTCTCATACTGTATTCCGCACTGATGGCTGGTGTAGTCATCCTCGTGCGTATTGCTTATGGCATATATTGCAGGCGGAATTTTCCTGAATGCCGCTACAGACCAGTCTTCGATCTTCCTCTTGTCAGGGAAATGTTCTCATTTGCAGGTTGGAATTTCATAGGTGTGACTTCGGGAGTGCTTCGGGATCATGGTGGAAATATCCTGGTGAATGTCTTTTTCGGAACGGCTTTGAATGCTGCCCGTGGAGTGGCTGTCCAGCTTAATGGTGCCGTGCAGGGCTTCGTCACCAATTTCATGACGGCTGTAAATCCGCAGATTACCAAATCATATGCATCGGGAGACAGAGACTATATGCTCTCGCTGGTGCAGAAATCCTCGCGGATGTCCTTCTTCCTGCTTTTTGTCATTGCGCTTCCTATGCTTTTCAATACGGAGTATCTTCTCTCTATCTGGCTCAAGGAAGTTCCGATGCAGTCAGCATCATTTGTCCGCCTGTTCCTGATATTTGCCCTGAGCGAATCGCTTTCCAACTCTTTGATAACGGCTCAGCTTGCGACTGGAAATATAAAGAGATATCAGATCATCGTAGGAGGCCTGCAGCTTCTGAATCTTCCGGTTTCGTATGTATGCCTCAAGGCTGGGGCGGCTGCCGAGTCAACTGTGGCCGTGTCCATAGTTATTTCTCAGATATGTCTTGTCGCGAGACTCCTGCTGCTGAAGTCGATGATTGGCCTTTCGCCTGGAGAATTCATCAGGAGGGTGTATTTAAGGGTGATGATTGTCGCAGCAGCGGCTTCTGCACTTCCGTTACTGTCTATCGGCTTAATGCCTGACGGATTCTCAGGATTCTGTCTCAGCGTGGCATTGTGCGTGATTTCTGCCGCTGCTTCAATATTATTTATAGGTTGTTCCTCAAAGGAACGTGAGGAAGTGATCGCTATGGTTTTGAGGAGGAAGGCAAGATGATAAGGATCGTGGACAAATCGAAATGTTGCGGCTGTACGGCGTGTATGAATATCTGCCCTACCCAGTGTATTGTGATGCGCAGGGATCGTGAGGGTTTTGACTATCCTGTAGCTGATCCTGACCGCTGCATATCCTGTGGCAGATGCGAGGCGGTTTGCCCTGTCGGCAATCAGAACAAGGTTGCGGAGCCTGTCGTTGCCTTGGCTGCAAGAAGTCCGGAATTCGTCAAGGAAAGTTCTTCAGGAGGGATTTTCCCTTTATTGGCAAGAAAGGTCATTGAGGATTCGGGAGTTGTTTTCGGAGTGGTTATGAATCCTGATCTCACCGTATGTCATGCAGAAGCAGAAGATATGGCTGAGGTTCATCGGATGAGGGGCTCTAAATATGTGCAGAGTGAACTTTATGGAGCTTTGGAAGATGTAAAGGCTGGTCTTGAAAAGGGGAGGAAGATAATGTTTACCGGTACTCCTTGCCAGATTGCAGGTCTGAAGGCATATCTGCATGAAGACTATGAAGGCCTGCTGCTGGTGGACTGTGCCTGCCACGGTGTTCCGAGTCCCGGGCTTTGGGAGAAGTATGTCAAGGCTTTGGGAGAGAAAAATGATTTGAAGATAAGTCATATTGATTTCAGAGGGAAACATCGCAGCTGGAGAAAGTATGATTTTGTAATCAGCGGTGATGGGCGTAAGGTGTCTGTGCCGCGTATGAAGGACCCGTATATGGCCTTGTTCCTTCAGGATATGACTTTACGTCCTTCATGCTATCAATGTCCTTTCAGAAAAGGACGCAGCGGAAGTGACATTACCCTTGCGGATCTGTGGAATGTGGCCGAGGCATTGCCGGAAATGGATGATGACAGAGGAGTTTCGCTGATATTGGTAAATACACCTAAGGGACAGTCGGCTCTTGATGCGGCCGGAGTCAGATACAGGTCGTTGGATCCGGAAGTTGCTCTACGTCTGAACGGGGCATTTGCAGACAGTATGGCGCAGCCGCGAAACAGGAGCGAGTTCTTCAAGGGAGTGCATTCTGCAGGCGATCTGATACGATATATGAAAGGTTACGTGGTAAAGGAATCCTTGCCGAAAAATATTTACAGAAGCTTGCATTCGTTGCTTGCCGGAATCAAAAGGAGGTTAAAGAAATGAGGGTAGCGACAGTGACATTGCCGCTTCATACCAATTATGGCGGTCTGCTTCAGGCTTATGCTCTCAAGAAAATTCTTGAGACTCAGGGGCATGACGTTACAGTGCTTGACATTAAGGACAAGATGCCTGCACCCAAAGGACTGAAGGCTCCTTTCGTTTATGCCGGAAGAATGGTCAAGAGACTGCTCAAAGGAGAAGACGGCCCTGAGGTCTTCAGGGAAAAAAGATATGCTGATGAACTTCCTGTGCTTTCTGCGCAGACTTCTGCATTTGTGAATAAATATATAGCTCCGAGAGTCATAAATTCTTATTCAGAGATAAAAGAAGGTGAATACGATGCATTTGTGACCGGAAGTGATCAGGTATGGCGTCCGCTTTATTTCCATCCTATAGAGGATGCCTTCCTGTCCTTTACTCAGGGATGGGATGTCAAGAGGCTTTCGTATGCGGCATCATTCGGAACGGATCAGCTGGAATATGAATATATGCAGCTGGAGGCTTGCGCGAAGCTTCTGGAGACGTTTGACGGAGTGTCGGTGCGCGAGGATACTGCCGTGAGGCAGTGCGAAGAATGGTTTGACTGCTCGAAGGCGGTACATGTACTCGATCCGGTGATGCTTCTTGACTCTTCTGTCTATAAGGAGATTGCTGATGGTGCAGCAGATCGTCCGGCTAAGGGACGCATAGTCACATATATATTGGACAGGACCAGGGAGAAGGAATGTGTGACTGATTTTGTCCGGAAGGTGTCAGGAATGGAGGTCTATGATGCTTCCGTATATCCCTATGTCAATGACAGGCCTGTTTCAGAGAGGGTGGTACCTCCTGTGGAGCAATGGCTTGCTGCTTTTGTGGATGCGGAGTTTGTTGTGACCGACTCTTTCCACGGATGTGTCCTGGCCATATTGATGCATAAAAGGTTCATTGCCGTAGGCAACAGCTATAGAGGTACTGCCCGTCTCAGATCGCTTCTGGATATGTTCGGCCTGGATATGAGGCTGGTGCAGGGAATAGATCCTGAGGATGACGGAGAATATTTCCTTTCCGACATCGATTGGGATAAGGTGGAAGAAGTACTTGGTCAAAGGAGGGAGGCTTCGCTTGCCTTCCTGCAGGGTATATTAAATCTTCAGTGATATGGATAAGTACAAGATCAGTATCATAATCCCGGTATTCAATGCGGAGGATTATCTCGACAGATGTCTTGAGAGCATTTTCGAACAGAGCTTCACTTCATACGAAGTGATTCTCGTCGATGACGGAAGTACGGATTCTTCCCCTATGATATGTGACCGTTATTCTGCCACTGATCCGCGTTTCAGGACCATACACAAACCCAATGGCGGAGTAAGTTCCGCTCGAAATGCAGGAATCAATCTTGCTGATGGTGAGTACCTTATGTTTGTGGATTCGGATGATGCATTGCTCCCTGACGCTCTGGAAAGAATTATGGAAGAAGTTGTCGGGGAAGATGTCGTTATATGCGGATATACCACATTTGTCGGTGGAGTTCCGGGAAGGGAAGTCCTTCCGCTCAGGTCAAAGTCATATAGAGGAACTGAAATGTCTTCTTTCTTTGATGACAATATCAGGCGCAATTGTGAAATGATCGATGCTCCATGGTCAAAGCTTTTCCGCCGCAAGGCTGTCGGCGACCTGCGCTTCTGCGAAGACCTCAGCTATGCGGAAGACAAGCTTTTTGTCTTCAGTTTCCTTTCAGACTGTTCTTCCGCCAGAACGTGCAGCGTACCGGTATATGCCTACCATATCCGTCCAGGCTCATTGGGCAGCGATATAGATTCAGACCGTCATCTAATGCAGCTGCGCCGTTTCCTCCCTGCGTACATCAAGGTCATCGATGTGCTGAATGGAAAATATCCTTCAAGTGCAAAACTATCGGCTCTTTATCATAATGATGTGGTTGCACGATATGTATGCCGCATATTGAATATCTTTATGCGCCGCAGGACAGCACTGCTTGATGCCGCTTTCCTCGGATGGGTCTATGATCTGATGTCAGCCGATCAGTCGCTGGGAATATTCAGTGTCAGACCGGGACAGATCTTCAATATTATGCTTTATAAACTGGGACATGTACGGACTTCCGTAAGGACATACCGCTTCACCTCCCGTATCTTCTCGATATTCAATGCTTAGGATAGCAGTCATATTCGAAAGCAGTCCCTTTGACCGTAAGGGGCTCTTCAATGCTGTGCATAATCGTATAAGGCACCTTCTTGCAACAGGATCCTGCGAGATCGATGCATACTGCATTCATAGTCGTGACAATGCATTCACGCGCCGCGTAAGGCATACTCCTGAGGTCCCTTTTGTCGATGAAACCATTGTGGATGACATCAGATATCGTATCCTTTGGTATGATTTCTCCATTATTGATCATATCCTCGTCAATAAGCTCCATCGCAGTCCATTACTGTTTGCACGTTTCATCCGCAGATGCAAAAGACTTTTCAAAGGCTATGACTGCATCGCCGCTCACTCATTTACAGGAGGAGTGATAGCCTCAGCTGTTTCGGAATCATCGAGAATCCCATACTTCGTGACTTGGCACGGTTCGGATGTCCATACTCATCCATGGCGCAATCCGTTGATACTTGACCGGACACGCTCTGTTATGCAAGGCGCCGAATGCAATTTCTTTGTCAGCTCTGCCCTGAAGAACGAGGCCGAAAGGATTGCTCCGGATGCATCCAAGGAAATCCTCTATAATGGAATCTCGCCTGAATTCAGACTTCTGCCGACTGCAGAAAGGAAGGCATTGAGGAAAAAATATGGTGCTTCTGATGATGAAAAGGTGGTGGCATTTGCCGGAAGCCTGGTGGCTGTAAAGAATGTTCATAGTCTCCAGCCTCTGTTCAGCGCTGTCCGTGCCCGATATGAGGGAAAATTGAAATTCTGGATAATAGGTGACGGCAAGCTTCGTTCATCCGTGGAGAAGGCGGTTCTTGCAGCAAAGGACATAGATGTGCGATTCTGGGGAAATGTCCCTGCCGGTGATATGCCGTCGATGATGAACTGCATCGATCTTCTTGTACTTCCGAGCATCAATGAAGGTCTGCCTCTGGTCTGTGCCGAGGCATTGAGATGCGGATCCCCGGTAATCGGGTCTGATGTGGGAGGCATACCGGAAGTTATCGGACAGGAGAATACTGTCCCGTTCGGCGATGATTATATCGGTCTGATGGCGGACAGGGCCGTGGCTCTGCTTAACGAACCTCCTGTTCTGACCATTCCGTCGGAACTTGACTGGACCTCCACTGCTGCCAAGGAACTTATGGTAATGATGAAGACCTTACAATCTGAATGATCGAGGTGTGTCTGTTGTAAATCGCATCGTCTTTCCGGTCCACGGGTGTATGAATGAGATGGCCTTCGCATGCAGGGCCAGGCGGCCGATAGGATTTGTCTGAGCATCATATTTCCTGTCTCCGGCTACCGGATGTCCTATCCACTGCGAATGCACTCTGATCTGATTCTTCCTGCCGGTTTCAAGCTCGAATTCCACAACTGTATATGGTAGTCCGTCCATTTCTATGCGCTTGACGGTACGGCAGTGGGTCGAGGCGTATTGCCAGTCCTTGCGTGGAGGCTTTTCCGGAGAATCATTGCTGCTTAGCTCATAGCAATGCACCTTCATTGACTTCTTGCTTTCATACAACCAGGTCTCGATCCAGCCTTCCTGATCCTGGATTTCCCCTTCCAGGATTGCAATGTATCTGCGTTCCTGAACTGCATCCTCCCAGTTTTCCTGCAATGCAGTCTTGGTTTCCTGATCCTTTGCGAATATCAGAAGGCCCGATGTGTCCCTGTCCAGTCTGTGCACTATGAATATCCTGCCGTAGTGGTCATGCAGTCTTGCGTGGGCTGTGTCCTCTCCGGTCTTGCCTGTAGAAATGCTGAGCAGGCCGCTCGGCTTGTTCACCACTATCAGCCACTGATCCTCATAAATGATCTCAAGGTCATCATTTCTCCTTCTGAATTTTCCCATTGTTTTGATAAGATTTCAAGCAGTTTCGTTGTTCAATCTGCAAATTTAACAAAAATAAGGTATGCCGCAGACTGGCATACCCCATTTTGCATCAGGCTTCTTATTACATTATTTCCAACGAACCTTTGTCTATATCTGTCCAAGGAGTGACGGAGACTCCTGAAATTCCGATATTATGCGAATTCACAGCTACAGAGATGTGTGAGATGACTCCTTCCGCGAAGTCGATGGCAGGAGTCTGTGCCTCGAGTGCGTATCCGTCGATTTCCATTCTGATGGTCAGGCTCTTCTCTTCGCCTGTAGGAATGACGATGAAATCCTTTACTTCCTGAGTGCCGGATAGTGTAAATGCTTCGAATGCAGGAGAGATTTCCGTACCCTTACCGCTAAAGTCAGACAAGGCTCCTGTAATGGTGTTGAGGGAAGCGGATGTCGCGACAGCATCGCCCTTGATGCCTACGGAAGTGACTTTGCCGGTACCTGAGAATGATCCCCTGGTGATAGAGAGTCTTACAGCTGCAAGCGCGTGCTTCATCGTAACATTTGCTGTAGCGTTCTTGTTGTTCAGTTCGGTTACCGGAGCTGCGTACATATAGTCTGTCTGATGAGTCGAGGCAGCCTGTACCGGTACTGCGGTGATGTCTGTAACTGATTCTGAATATGGGTAATAAGCAAAGAGAGTACCCTTGGTGGTAGAAAGGATTATCTCGCTCTGACCTGACCATACTTGTGAAGAACCCTGTGTGGAAGCTGTATACTTGACATTCTTGAAAGCTGAGATACCGTCATAATCAGTATAGTCTGTCTCAAGTACAGTGATTCCGACCTCAGAGCCGTCCGGCAGGCGGTTTTCTTCAATAAGTGCTCTTGTAGAAGCGGAGTTTGTAATGTTCACTTTAAGTCTTGCATCCGGTTCTGGATTTCCAAGCTGGTTTGTGTTGCACGAACATAGGATAACTGTGAGAACCGTGCATGTAATGAGTGTCTTTTTCATTGTGTTTGTTTTTTTAGAGTTATTGATAAGCCTCGAATTCATAATTATTTTGAATACCTGTGACCCAAGGTGTGACATATCCTTTCGATAGATTGAAATCTCGGGAATTGACAGTGACCGAGTAGCTTGTGATTGTTCCTTCTGCAAGATCAATCTCTGGGGCAGTTGCAGTGAAATCCACTCCGTCTATAGTGACGGTTACGGTAATCGGTCTGGATTCACCTGTCGGTATGATCATAAAATGTTTTTGAGTCCCGCTTTCGGACAAGGTTTCGGCCGGTGACGTGTTCATAGGTGTGAATATCTCCGAACCCATTCCTTTGAAGCTGCTGAGTCTCCCTGTAGTTGCGTCAAGGTATGCCTCAGTGGCCAAGGATTCTCCACTCACCGCTACCTTTGAAATGACACCGTTTCCGGAGTATGTTCCCTTGATGATTGTAATGCGTATGGCAGCCAAAGCGTGGTTCATTTTTATGACTGTAGAAGCATTGCTGTTATTGAGCCTCGTTACAGGAGTGCCGTACATATGATCCGTCTGGATATTTCCATTGACCGAGACAGGGATTTTCCTGAAGTCATCCACAGTTTTCGAATATGGATAATATGAATAGAGTGTACCTTCCGTACTTGAAAGCCGTATTTGGCTGTCCGGGCTGGAGACGGAATTTCCGTTCGAGATGAATCTGACGTTCGTATAATCCAGTCCGTCATATCTATCTGTGCTGCCTTTACTTGTGAGCATTACTCCGAAGTCACCTTCAAGTCTGGATGCGGTATAGAGTGATTTTGTTGTGGCTACTTCTACACTGTTGATGATCAGATTCCTCTCGGATCGGTTTTCCGTATGAATGTCAGGCTCAGGAATGGCGCTGCAGGACATGGTGGCAGCTGTCATTGCCGCTATGATTATCTTATTCATAATGCTTGAACATATTGATTGATACTTGGTTGTCTTCATCGTTAAGCCCTTTTGTCAGATTGTTGAGTGTAATTGTCACTTCGTTTATTTTGCCAGGGTAGAGAGTGGATTTATCAAGCTCTACCTGATAATTAGTTTCGTCTATCAGAGAGATGATCGTGATCTTGTCATTCTTTCCGTTAGGGATCAGAAGAAAGTCTGCATCAGGAGAATCATCAAGTGTGCAGTTTGGATAATTGCTGATCATGTTGATCTCATTCCCGTTTTCGAAATTTCCGGTAAGTATGTTGAGGTCTGCCTCACGGTAGGAATTGAATGAAATGACCTCAATGATCGAGATGTTGCCGTTACCGACATAATCTCCCCTCTGCAGTTTTATCCTTAAGATGGCTTTTGTGTGATTGAGCTGCAGCAGGGCTCTGTTGTTGCGTCTGCTCATATCGCTGACCGAGCACCACAGCACATCGCTGTCTTTGGCCGAGGCGGATATCCTGTGGGAGTCGTATTCCTTTGTATAAGGATAATAAGCGTATAAGGTTCCCTTCGTGTCAGAGAGATTTATCTCCTTTGATGATACCCAATACTGATCCTCTCCGTTTCCATATACGGTGAACATTACATTATGGTATTTGACCCCGTCGTAGGTGTCTTTTCCTTCCTCTACCAATGTAACTCCTATCTTTGATCCGCTGTTGAGATATTGGTTGAATATCGGAGCCTTTGTCATATGAGGTACTTCCACGGATATGACCAGTTGTTCTGTTGCACCGTATTCATCATTGGAAACAGGTTCCGTGCAGGACCATAGTAACATTACGGGAACAGCTGCAGTAAGCGCAGGCCGTATGAATCTCTTTACAAATACAGAATATTTATCCATAGCATCATTTTTAATCCGATGCAAAGTTCCGGAGACTTATCCGTGTACTCAAAAAATACACGACTATTTAAAAAAATATGTATTAGAGGGCCTTGTAATGCCGATTTCCAGTCTGAAATTTGTTTTGAAAAGGTAAAAAATCAAACAAATTGTTCCACGATGTTCCACGGGCGTGTATTCTTCGAGGAAATTGATTATATTTGCAGATTACTTGAAGCAGCGTATGGATAAGAACCGAACAATATGGGATCCTCTGAGGAAGAAAGAGGTGGCGCTTACGCCGGAAGAACAGGTGAGGCAATGGTGCATCCGTGTGCTGGCTGAGAAGATGCAGGTACCGATGCATCTGATGATGAGTGAGGCTGGATTCAAGCTCGGAGGTAAGCAGTTCAGGGCGGACATACTTGTGTATGACCGTAAGGCACAGCCGCTTGTGGTGGTCGAGTGCAAGAGACCGGAAGTGGCTCTCACGCAAGAGGTTCTGGATCAGGCGGTGCGCTACAACATCGTTCTGGATGTAAAATATATGATCATAACCAACGGGATCAGGACATATATCTGCCGCAGGGAGAATGACGGATTTGTCTTTATTGATAAGGTCCCGACATATAATGAAATGATATGTCAGCAACAATAACACAAGGCTTTCTTGACCATAGGATATTCTCGATTGTTTCCGAAGTGGCGGCGGAGAAAGGAATCCGTGCCTTTGTCATCGGCGGATATGTCCGTGACTGTTTCCTCGGACGTCCGAGCAAGGATATAGATATAGTTGTGGAGGGCAGCGGAATCGAGCTTGCCGAAGCGGTAGGGGAGAGAGTGCGCAGCAATGTGTCTGTGTTCAAGAATTTCGGAACGGCTATGCTGAGGTTCAAGGGCATAGAAGTAGAATTCGTCGGTGCGAGGAAGGAGTCTTACAGACGGGATTCGCGAAAGCCTATAGTGGAGGATGGTACTCTGGAGGATGATCAGCTCAGAAGGGACTTCACCATCAATGCAATGGCATTCAGTCTGCAGAAAGATGATTTCGGAGCATTGGTGGATCCGTTCGGAGGTATACGCGATCTGGCAGCCGGCATAATCCGCACTCCTCTGGATCCGGATACGACATATAGTGATGATCCTCTGAGAATGGTAAGGGCCATAAGGTTTGCTACCAAGCTTTCTACTGCCGATCAGATGTTTACGATTGTTCCGGAATCGTTAGAATCTATTCGCCGCAATCGCCAGAGGATGGAGATACTTTCGAAAGAGAGAATCGTCGAGGAACTCAATAAGATACTTGTCACTGCAAGGCCTTCCATCGGTTTTGCACTTATGGATCAGACGGGGCTTCTTGATTATATCCTGCCGCAGCTATCCAAGCTAAAGGGTGTGGAAAGCGTTGATGGAAAGGGACATAAGGAGAATTTCTCCCATACTCTTGAGGTCCTTGACAATGTGGCGGCGCTTGAGGACGAGGCCATAGCTGAAGGACGTCTGAAGGATTATGTGTTCGAAGATGGAGTCGAGGTCGAAAAGGTACGTACTGAGCCGAACGTATGGCTCCGATGGGCTGCCCTTCTTCACGATATAGCCAAGCCTGCAACCAAGAGGTATGATTCTGCATTGGGTTGGACATTCCACGGTCACGAGGTCGTAGGAGCAAGGTGGATTCCGAAGATATTTCAGGGACTCAAGATGCCTCTTAATGAAAAAATGAAATATGTGCAGAAGCTAGTCAACCTTCATCTCAGGCCGATTGCGCTCGTCACAGAGGAGGTTACGGATTCTGCAGTCCGCAGGCTTCTCTTTGATGCCGGCAACGATATAGATGACCTGATGCTTCTGTGCAATGCGGACATTACTTCGAAGAATCCGCGTAAGGTAGCTCGTCTTCATAGCAATTTCGAGCTTGTAAAGACCAAGTTGATAGAGGTGGAAGCAAAGGATGCGATCAGGAACTTCAAGAACCCGATTACAGGTGACTATGTGATGGAACTTTTCGCCATCGAGCCTTGCAATACCATCGGTTTATTGAAGGAATATGTAAAGAATGCCATCCTTGACGGTATGATTGAAAATTCTTTTGAGGCTGCTGATGCTCTTATGCGCGAAAAGGCTGCCGAAATGGGATTGTTTCCGGTTAAATGACTCTGATAGATAAATATTTAGGCTATATCAGCAATATACGCCGTTATTCTCCCAGGACCGTTCAGATTTATGGCGATGTCCTGAAGAATTATATGCGTGTCATTCATCATGATGTTCAGGTGGATGATATGTCCTTGACCGACTCTTTAAACCCGTCTGAGATACGTCAGTATGAAGTCGCCCTTCTCAATGATGGTCTCTCTCCAAGGACCGTCGGGCTTCATATCTCTGCCATCAGCAGTTTTTGCCGATATCTTGTAAAGATCGGTTTCCTGAAATCAAATCCAGCAAGACTTGTGACAAAGCCGAAGGTGCCCAAGCGTCTTCCGTCATATATAAGGAAGCAGGCTATGGATGAGTATTTCGGACGAACAAAGGAAATGGATGTCCTTGATGAAATCGCAGCATTAAAGGACTGCTGGGATACAGAAAGCGGCAAGCAGGTTTATGAAGGTCTTCTGGCGCGGCTGATCGTTTCAATGCTCTATGGACTTGGACTGCGCCGGTCTGAACTTATCGGACTTTCTGTCGGTAGTGTGGATCTTGGCAGAAATATTGTCAAAGTATCTGGAAAAGGCGATAAAATGCGAGAAATTCCGCTGATTGCTTCATTATGTAAAGAAATTTCCTTATATTTGGATGCAGTTGAGACGGTGTGCGGTGGGAAAAGGTCTTTGAAAGAGCCGCTTCTGATCACATATAAGGGCAAACGCCTGTATCCCGCGTATGTGGACAGAGCTGTGAAGAGCGAGCTTGCTGGTGTCAAGGGCATCACCGGAAGAAAGTCTCCGCACGTTCTGCGACACTCTCTCGCTACCGAGCTTCTCAATCAGGAGACTCCGATCAATTCCATCAAGGAGCTTCTCGGACATTCCTCATTGGCGGCAACTCAGGTCTATACCCACAGTGATATCGCCCGGCTGAAGTTTATTTATGAATCAGCCCACCCAAGGGCAAAAAACGGAGGTAAAAATGGAGATTAGAGTTCAGAGCATCAAGTTCAATGCAGATCAGAAACTGTTGGACTTTATTGACAAGAAATTCTCTCGTATCGAGAAGTTCTACGATGCAGTAACAGGAGTGGATGTGGCGCTTTCATTGCTTCCAGACCACGAGAACAAGAATGTGAAAGTTCAGGTGAACATTCCGGGACGCACAATTGTGGTAGAGAAGAATGCAAAGACCTTCGAAGATGCAGTTGTTGACTGTGCAGACATTCTCAAGGAAAAGCTTGTAAAAGAGAAGGAGAAAAGAACAGAATAAGATTTTACGAATCAGACTGATCCGCGTGCCAGTTATGGCACGCGTTTTTTTTATGCAGTCTTCAAATGACTTATCATTTTAAATTGTCATTTACCCGGATAAATTGTATATTTGCAATCTGATGGCAAAAGGTTTTACAGAGACGGATTCCCTATCCAGGGAGATTGTGAAGGATGCCCGCAGCGGGGTGTTCAAGCCGGTGTATCTTCTGATGGGAGATGAGCCGTATTATGTGGATATGGTGTGTGATGCCATTCTTGAGCATTGTCTTGACGAGAGCGAAAGGGATTTCAATCAGACCGTCTGTTACGGCGCTGATGTGAATGCCGATGCTGTCATTACAGCTGCAAGGCGTTATCCGATGTTTGCCGAGCGTCAGCTTGTGGTGGTGAGGGAGGCGCAGATGATGAAGAGTCTGGAGGAGCTTGCCGTATATTGTCAGAAGCCTTTGGAGTCGACTGTGCTGGTCATTTCCATGCACGGAGCGTCTGCCGACAAGAGAAAGTCCTTGTACAAGACGGTTTCGAAGATGGGCGTAGTGGTGGATTCGCAGGCTCTGAGGGACTATGAGATGCCTAAGTGGATATCGATGTTCTATCAGACCAAGGGACTGAGGATTGCTCCTGATGCTGCGGCTCTTCTTGCGGAACACGCTGGTACGGATCTGAATAAGATAGCGATAGAGACTGAGAAGATGCTGAAGAATCTGCCGGAAGGTACGGTAGAGGTCAGTGCTGAGGATATCGAGAAGAACGTGGGCATCAGCCGTCAGTTCAGCGTGTTCGAACTGACCAAGGAACTGTCGGTGAAGAATTCAGCAAAGGCTCTGAGAATAGCCGCATATATTGGTTCTTCAGCTAAGTTTGCTATGCCTATGGCTGTGAGCGCTTTATATACTCATTTTTATAAGATATTGAAGTATGGGGCCTTGCTTATGAAGAATCCGAGACCGGGAAATGATGTCAAGGCGAAGGTCTTGGGAGTGAATCCTTACTTCTTCAGTGAGTATGATATGGCTGTGAGGAATTATCCTTTGAAGAAATGTATGGCTGTGATCGCCTTGCTGAAGGATTATGATTATAAGGGCAAAGGCGGCGATGTCGGTGAGGCAACTCCGGCGGAGCTTATGGTGGAACTGACTGCGAGGATTCTGAATATGTAGGTTTCTGCCCGCGTGCCTGCTATGTGAATGAAAAGATATAAATTTAAGATATATGGGATTGATTCAATGTAAGAATGTTTCCAAGAGCTTTGGCGAAAAGGTGGCTCTTGACAATGTGTCCTTGGAGATCCCCAAGGGAAAGATCTTCGGCCTTTTAGGCCCTAACGGTGCCGGAAAGACCACCCTGATACGTATCATCAACCGTATTACCATCCCCAATCAGGGAGAGGTGTATTTTGATGGCCGCCTCATAACCCAGGATGATGTGGAGAAAATCGGATATCTTCCTGAGGAGAGAGGACTCTACCGTAAGATGAAGGTCGGTGAGCAGGCTATGTATTTTGCCCAGCTCAAGGGTATGAGTTCCCGAGAGGCTGCGAAGGAGCTTAAGAGATGGTTCGTGAAATTCGGTATCGAGAGCTGGTGGAACAAGAAGGTGGAGGAACTTTCAAAGGGTATGGCACAGAAGATCCAGTTCATCACTACTGTCGTGCACAAGCCGTCACTTCTGATCCTTGATGAACCGTTTTCCGGTTTCGATCCTGTGAATGCGCAGGTGATACGTGAGGAGATCCTCCGTCTTAAGGACGAGGGAGCTACAATCATTCTGTCCACACATAATATGGAGTCTGTGGAGGAACTGTGCGACAATATCGCGCTCATCAACAAGTCAAAGGTGGTCATCACCGGAAGAGTAGATGAGATCCGTCATCAGTATGGCAACAATAATGTGGAACTCATCTATACAGGGGCTCCTGTAGAGTCTGTTCCGGGAGTATTCAATGTCCTGTCAGACCAGGATGATTCAGGCCGCCATACAGCTGTGCTTTCCCTTGACGGAGCGAATTCAGACAACAAGGCGCTCAAGGAGATAATCTCTCAGGGCGTGACGGTAAATTCCTTCAAGGAACTTGTTCCGAGAATGAACGATATATTCATCAAACTTGTGACAGAGGAGGCGTAATTTATGAAACTCAGAAACATTTCAACAATAATCTCACGTGAATATCTTACACGTGTAAAGAAGAAGTCATTCCTTCTTACCACATTCCTTGTGCCGATCTTCTTTGCGGCAATGTGCATCCTTCCTAGCGTTATAATGCTTATGGCGAAGGACACCGGCAAGAAGGTGGCAGTAATCGACCAGTCAGGTATCGTGATGCCATATTTTGCTGATACTGATGCTGTTGATTATGAGGATTATTCATCTGAGCCTCTTGACAGTATGAAGGCTGGATTCGCCGATATGGGCCTGGATGTCCTGGTGGTGATATCTCCTATGGACACTGTCATGAAGACTGTATCGGTCGCTTCATATTCAGCCAAGCCTCTCAGTGTTGAGCTTAAGGAAGGCATACGCTCGAAAGTGAATGATGCTGTAGAGGACTATCGTCTCGCACAGTATGACATTACTGACCTTAAGCAGATAATGGAGGATGTGAAGGCAGATGTGTCTGTCTCTACTTATACCCTTGACGATTCAGGAGAGGAGAAAATCACCTCGTCAGAGGTCTATATGATCATATCTATGCTTCTTTCCATCATCATCTATATGTTCGTCGTTATGTTCTCAGCTATGGTGATGCAGAGCGTGATTGAGGAGAAGACCAGCCGCGTTGTCGAAGTCCTCGTGTCATCGGTGAAGGCTACGGAACTTATGTTCGGAAAAATCATAGGCGTGGCTTGTGTAGCTTTGACTCAGTTCTTCCTCTGGATTGTCCTTACCCTTGTACTTGTGGGAGGATTCTCTGCCTTTGTAGGCTTTGATACATTGATGGGAGATCCTGCACAGACCGAGCAGATGATGGATATGGCTGCTCAGATGAATGGAGTGGATATGGCTGAGATGACTGCAGCAATGCAGCAGGAAGAAGGTCTGGGTGCTATTTTCAGCACTCTGAAAGACATCAATTGGACTCAGATGATCTTTGCGTTCATCGTTTATTTTGCTCTTGGATATCTCCTGTATGCGTCATTCTTTGCCGCTATCGGTTCTGCAGTTGAAAATGAAGCGGATACCCAGCAGCTGCAGATGCCTTTGACTGTTCCGCTTCTGCTTGCCTTCTTCATCGCCCTATATGCCTTCAATGCTCCTGACAGCACTGTTGTATGGTGGGGTTCGATGATTCCGTTCACATCACCTATCGTTATGCTTGCCAGGATTCCGTTCGGAGTGCCGGTTTGGGAACTTGCTCTGTCGATTGCTCTTCTGGTTGCAACATTCCTTGCTTGCGGATGGGCTTCGGCAAAGATATATAAGATAGGTATCCTTATGTTCGGTAAGAAGTCGACATTCAAGGACCTTTGGAAATGGCTTAGACAGAATTAAATATGAGAAAATTACTCCTTATTGCAACCCTTGCCGTGTCTGGACTCTCCGCCGCAGGACAGGACTATGAGTGGAAGGCTGTTCCGATGAACGGAAGCAGGACAGGATGTATCTCTCCGTCAAAAGATAATATTGTGGAGGCATTGGGGGAATTCAAAGGATGTAAGTATGCAGCCCCTAATGGAAGAACTTATCGTGCGAAATCTTCTGTAGGAAAAGCTGCGCGTATCGTCATTGATGCTCAGCCGGCAATGGCCAAGGTCAAGGATGTTATCGGATATTCCACAGAGGCTATGACTGTAAAGTATCCTGAAAGTGCATTGTCCGACTGGTTTGTGGATCTGCTTATGGCAAGGACAGAGAAGCTTGCAGGAAAGAAGGTGGATGTGGGAGTCGCGAATTTCGGCGGAATCCGCATCGATATGCCGAAGGGAGACATCATTCTCGATGATATGCTTTCAATGTTCCCGTTCAAGAATCAGCTTGTGTATGTCGAGCATACCGGAAAGCAGATCAGGGAATTTCTGGAGGAGATGGCTGCAGGCCGTTTTCAGGTGCTCGGAGGGGTACGCGTCGTCGCTGAGGGAGGAAAGCTTGTCTCGGCAGAGATCGGTGGTGAGCCTATCGATGATGAGAAGATCTACGGTCTGGCAACGATCTCATTCCTTCTTGGAGGAGGCGATGGTCTTACATTGGATCGCAATGCCGTATCTGTCACTGTTTTTGAGGATGAGGATATAATAGATGCGGTTCTGGAATTTGTGAATAACGAGACTGCTGCCGGCAGACCGATAGAGTATAAGACTGACGGCCGTGTGGTAATCAAGGATTGGGAGGCTAAGAGACGATGAAAGGAATATTTACAACAATATGCATAATGGTTGCGGCTGCAGTTTCTGTGAATGCCCAGGATCTTACGATCGTACATCTCAATGATACGCACAGCCATATCGATCCGGAGCGTTCCGGAGACTATATGGGGCGTGGTGGAGTCATAGAGCAGGCGGCCTATATCGACAGTGTCAGAAATGCTGTGGGCAAGCGTAATTTTCTTCTCGTCCATGCAGGAGATTTCAGTCAAGGATCATCATATTTCACTGAGCTCCATGGAAATGTCGAGATTGAGGTGCTCAATGCGCTGAAGTTCGATGTGGTGACTCTCGGAAATCATGAGTTCGACAATGGAATTGATGAGCTGTCACGACGTCTCAAGAATCTGAAGGCTGAGGTGGTATGCGCCAATTATGATTTTGATGGAACTGTCCTTGAGGGACTTGTAAAACCATATACTATAGTAAGGAAGGCAGGAAAGAAGATCGCTTTCATTGGATTGCTTACAGACATTATGGAGGTGGTTGACCGTGATATCGCCCGTCAGCTGAGCTATCAGGAGCCTGCAGAAGTCGTAAACAGGCTTGCCGGATATCTGAAGGATGAGAAGGACTGTGATATGGTTATATGTCTTTCGCATTTAGGATATGGAGAAGATCGTGACCTCGCGGCGGCAACAAGGAATGTGGATCTTATCGTAGGTGGACATTCCCATACTCTTCTTCATAAGAAGCAGGTTGTTAAAGATCTTGACGGTGATGATGTGATCATTGTTCAGAACTGGAAATGGGGCTTGAACTGCGGACATCTTTCAATTGATTTCTGATGCATTTCACGGAATTGCTCATAATTGCTGTAGGCGTATCCATGGATGCCTTTGCAGTTTCCATCTGCAAAGGTCTTTCCGTGTGCAGGATCCGTCCCCGCCATGCTGCCTTGACAGCTTTATGGTTCGGTGGATTCCAGGCCTTGATGCCTCTTCTGGGATATTTCCTTGGAGTAAGCTTTGCTGATTTTGTATCCAGTGTAGATCATTGGATCGCCTTCATACTCTTGGCCATTATCGGTGGAAATATGATCAAGGAGTCCTTCAGCAAGGAGGACTGCTGCTGCGTCGATCCGGATTTCTCCGTGAAGACAATGTTGGCTATGGCTGTGGCGACAAGCATTGATGCACTGGCTATAGGCGTCTCCTTTGCTTTTCTTAAAGTGAATATATGGTCGGCAGTACTTATGATAGGACTCACCACAGGCGTATTTTCAGCTGTCGGTATCTATATCGGACATATATTCGGCAACCGCTATAAGTCAAAGGCAGAATTTGCAGGCGGACTTATTCTTGCTTTGATGGGCTTGAAGATACTTATAGACCATACGATAGCCTGATTGTCAGTCTATTCTGAATCCATACCGGTCAATTTCTTCCTGTATTCCTTGGGTGATTGGCCGGTATTGCTTTTGAAGAATCTTCCGAAGCTTGACTGATCAGGAAAGTTGAGCTTATTGCTGATCTCCTTTATCGTGATGTCAGACTGCTGCATAAGGAATTCCGCCTTGCTGACAAGAGCCCTGTTTATCCATGCTCTTGCAGAACTTCCGTCATATTCCCTGATTATCTTTGAGAGATAGTCAGGTGATATCATCAGTGCATCCGCATACCAGCTCACCTGGTGCTGCTCGCTGCTGTATCCTTCCACAAGATTGCGGAACCTCTCCCTTATCATCTCCAGATGGTTGGCATTGTCGATCGAATCACCGTGCAGCTGTCTTCGTTTGTCGGATATGTTCAGAAGGAGATTCTGGACCTCGTTCTTTACAACGATCGACTGATAATGATGCGATGGCTGTTCTATATATTTTATAAGTCTTCGTACAGATTCCATCAGGAATGCATATTCATTCTCGGAAAATTCCTGATATGGATATTCCTTTTTCAACTGTAAACTTATAGGAGACTTTCTCGTTGTCCTCATTTCAGTCTGGAACTCAGGAGTGAAGATAATATGGAAACCGCTTATTTTTTTTGATACTTCAATTGCTCTTATCACTTCTCCTGATGATATGTGGAGGGTGGAGCATGGCTTCATATTGAACACTCTGTAATTGATGTCCACTGTCATCTCGCCTGATGTAAGCATTATCAGGTGGTAGTTATACGCTCTGATAGAACTCTCAAGCTCTATCTTATCCTTTATCTCGTATATGTTGATTCTATCCTTTTCGAATTCTCTGTATATGAATTTCAACATAGCAATTGTACGTTTTCGATACAAATATAACGAATAATTCTGATATTTTACGGTTTGTGTATATTTGTTGGCGGATATTGCTCTTTAATATGCTCTTGTTAATATCGAATTTTGCAGTTACAAGATAATCGGATTGTATGCTACAATTCCGGGCTTAAACAGAAAGACTTCAATCTAACCGTCGTGACCTGTGAGAGGAGCGGCGGTTTCTGTTTTACCTTCAGTCCTGAATCATGTATATAAAACAAATAAGGCTCGCCGCATCTCGCGGGGAACCTCATCTAACCACATAATTAATAACACTAAAACTAATAACCAATGAGTTGTGAGAATCTGAGATTGATTCTCCGATCAACTCGTGTGCAAAGGTATCGCTATTTTTCATATCTGCACAATGATTTGTGTTAAGTTTTTGTTACATTTGTGTGATAATAATATTTGATATGGAAAATAAGCTTCTTGTAGTTGATGATGAGGCTGGAATCAGAGAGATTCTCCAGTTCAACCTTGAAAATGCCGGATATAAAGTGGATTGTGCAGCATCTGCAGAAGAGGCATTGGAAATGTTGGACTCAGAGCATTGCCTTATACTTCTGGATGTTATGATGGGCGGAATGTCCGGTCTTGAGATGGCGCAGACGCTCAGAAGCGAGATGGAGAACGAGATTCCGATAATATTCCTTACCGCCAAGAGTGATCCGGAGGATCTGCTTGCCGGATTCTCAGCCGGAGGTGATGATTATATTCCTAAGCCTTTCTCGATTCTTGAGGTGGTGGCACGTGTGAAGGCAGTCCTGAAGAGGACAGAGAAAAAGACATCTGCGTCGAAAGAGAATCAGAATATCATTCAGGCTGGTGACGTGATGATCGACATAGTCAAGAAGTCCGTGTTGGTATGCGGAATTCCGGTAGTGTTCTCCAAGAAGGAGTTTGAGGTACTGTCATTCCTCGCTTCGCATCAAGGCGAGATATTTTCACGAGAAGACATAATCGATGAACTGTGGAAAGAAGCTCCATACGTTCTTGACAGGACGGTTGATGTCCATATCGCCCGCATCAGGAGCAAGCTCGGACCTTGCAAGAATTATATTGTCAACCGCACTGGCTACGGCTATGTCTTTAAAGTGAATGAGTGATGAACCATATATTGCTGTATATCGCGGCTGGTGCCGCTGTCTTGTCTGCCGCTATCTTTGTGATATGGAAGATGCACAAGAAGGTGAGTGAGGCTGAGGCCCGTCAGAAAAGCAAGCTGAAGAAGCAGATGACGAGCAATATCGCTCACGAGTTGCGTACTCCGGTGACAACGATCAGGGGATATCTTGAGACATTGATAGCTTGTCCTGATATGCCTTCGGAAAAGAAGCAGGAGTTTATTGAAAAGGCTTATAATCAGACACTACGCCTTGCCGAACTTATCACTGATATGTCCCTCATCAGCAAGATGGAGGAGAAGTCATCCAAATTCAAGAAAGAGGATATTGACTTATATACAGTAGCCAACGAGGTCTTTGAGGAATTCCAAGGCAGGATCGCAGCACAGAATGTCAAGGTGGAGAATATGCTCAGCGCCGGTACTGTCCTGACAGGTAACCGCACCTTGGTATATACGATAATCAGGAATCTCGTGGAGAACAGCCTGAAGTATGCCGGCGACGGCATTACAATTCATCTTGAGTGCTACAGCTCGATTGAGAAATTCTGCTATCTCACATATTATGATACCGGAGAAGGTGTTCCTCAGGAGCATCTCGATCAGATCTTCGAACGATTCTACCGCATAGAAGAAGGCCGAACCCGCGATGTAGGCGGATCCGGCCTCGGACTATCGATTGTGAAGAATGCAGTGAAATTCCACGGTGGAGACATCAGTGCCATCAACCGTCAGTGGGGAGGACTTCAGTTCTTCTTCTCTTTGCGTCGTCATGAGGACTAATTCCCTCTAACCACATTGTCGTCATTGTTGAGGTTTACGAGCTTTGCATTGCCGTAATAGACCATCTTGCTGACTCTGGATACGTTGTATTTCAGAATTTCGTCAGCGTGTATCTCGGCCTTGCTGGCTCCGCTCAACTCTATGTCTGCCTCCCTGACCTTGAAATATCTGGCATCTATCCTGCAGGCTCCAGATCCTTCGATTTCCAAACTGTCACCATTTCCATTCAGCTCTACCTTTGCAGCCCCCGAGCATTCGATAATGCATTCTTTGATATCACCTTCATTGGAAATATTGCTGGCTCCGCTGAATTCTGCTGAAAGGCTGGAAGCTTTGATCCTGAAATCTCCCTTCGAAGCCCCGCTGATATCCATTTCCACGCTGTTGTCGAATGTGCCGGATACTTCGGCCTTGCTGGCTCCTGAGAAATCAAGATCGAGATTTCTGCCCTTGATGGCGAGTCCTGATAACTTGGCAGCTCCTGATGTGGAAATATGGAGGTCATCACAGGTAAACTGGCCGTCGAAATAAGCCTTTCCGGCTCCTGTGAGGCTGATTGAGGTGATGTGGTCCATTTCCAGATAAACGTGGATCGCAGGCTGCTCTCCTCTCTTGAATTTGTCCGGAATGTCATTCAGTTCCAGAATGAGCTTTCCTTCGTTTTCGCGATATCTCACCCTGATATGCTTTTCATACTCGCTTTCATATACTACGCTTACTTTTCCTGATCTGCCTTCCTTGATGTGCAGTTCATAGAGATAGCTTGCCTCGATTCCCGTAATGTCATCGAATGAGTATACCTTGGTCTTTTCTTCTGCCTTGAGACCGGCAAGGGAGAGTGCTGCAATAGCAAATGTCAACAGTAACTTTTTCATAATATTGTCCGTTTTGTGTTTAAAGTGATTGTGCATATTGATTGAGAATATTGTCAAGCGCAAGCCATTTGTCGTGATAATACTCTTTCAGTATTTCTCTCTTTTCATTTTCCGCCAGTTCGTCCGGAAGCTGGTCTTCGAGAGGAATCACATCTGTAATCACGCATCTTATGATGTCCTTTATCCTGTCCTGTTCTTCAGGATCATTGCTTCCGACAGATGCCAGAATCTCCTTTTCCTTGATGGCGAGCCTCCAATGGTGTTTCCTGATCTCTATTTCCATATTGTACGGAAAGATAGACAGCAGGAGAGCCGCAGCTGCGGCCACTGATGAGAATGACAACAGTATAGTCCTGCCTCTTCTTCTCTCCTTATACAGCTTCTTCAGGAAAGTCTCCCTGCTGCCTTCGGGTACCGGTACTGCATCGAATGCTTCGATGTTTTCCTTTATATATCTTTCTATTCCGTTCATACTCTTTTCCCTTTTACTGCTTCTGCCAATAATTTCCGTCCTCTCATATATAAGCTTCTGATGGTACTTTCCTTGCCGCCTGTAATCTGTGCGATTTCCTGATAATCATATCCTTCGAAAAGATGCAGCGATACAATGGCGCGGTAGTGGTCGGGGAGGGAGGATAAAGCATCGAGGATCTTCACCACATCGTATTCCGAATTGTCTTCAGAGGATTCTTCCGTCAGCGGACCTTCGTAGCATTCCAGGAACTGATTCCATCTGCATTTCTCCCTTAGCCGGTCGATTGATTTTCTTACGCAGACGCTTGTCAGCCATCTGGGAAGATCCTTTATCTCATCCTTTCGCCTCAGTTTCCAATATTGAAGCAGGGAATCGTGCATCACTTCCTCTGCATCTGTGCTGCTTCCGGTGATCCTGAGGCTGATGTTGTACAGCCTCCGCGCGTGAGCATCATATACTTTAGATATGTCAATAGTGTCTTTCATTAAGTTTCGTTTCACCTTTATGACGATGGTTTTGCTGAAGTGTTGCAAATATATGAGATAAATTTTCTAAATTTGGAAAAATTCGTACACTGATGAAACGCTTCCTCACCTTTTCCATTTCCCTGATTGCCGGTTTGACGGCATTAGCCCAGACTCTACCTTATCAGGATACATCCTTAAGCCCGGATGATAGAGCGAGGGATCTGCTCGGCAGACTAAGCACAGAACAGAAGATATCCTTGATGAATTACGAATCTCCAGCGATTCCGGAGTTCGGCATCAGGAAGTACAACTGGTGGAATGAGGCACTGCACGGCTCTGCCCGTAACGGCCTTGCCACTGTTTTCCCTCAGGCGATCGGTATGGCTGCAAGCTGGGACAACGAACTTCTCCAGCAGGTCTTCGATGTGGCTTCCACCGAGCAGAGAATCAAGTTTGACATTGCGAGAGAGGGAGAAGGAGTGCAGCGTTATCACGGACTTACTGTCTGGACTCCGAATATAAATATATTCCGCGATCCACGCTGGGGAAGAGGACAGGAGACCTACGGAGAGGATCCATATCTGACCACAGTGATGGGTAGGGCGGCTGTAAACGGCCTTCAGGGAGATCCTTCAAATAAATATGACAAGCTTCATGCGTGCCTCAAGCATTTCGCAATCCATAGCGGACCTGAGTACGAGCGCCATGTGTTCAATGTCCAGGACCTGTCTTGGAGAGACCTTAACGAGACCTATCTCTATGCTTTCGAACGTCTGGTGAAAACCACTGATGTGAAGGAAGTCATGTGTGCATATAACGCCTATGAAGGAAAGCCTTGCTGCGGCAGTGACAAGCTTCTGATCAAGATACTCCGCGAGCAATGGGGATTTGACGGAATCGTTGTTACGGATTGCTGGGCAGTGCGTGATTTCCACGAAGAAGGCTGCCATAATATCTTCCCTGGAGATCCTGCATCCGCTTCGGCATTCTCCGTACGCAGTGGAGCTGATCTGGAATGCGGCAATTCATTCCCTGCATTGGTGCAGGCATATAAGGACGGAAAGGTAAGTGATGAAGATCTCGACAGGGCGGTATTCAGGATTCTTAAGGCGCGTTTCGAGTTAGGCGAGATGGATCCGGAGTCGAGCGTGATATGGAATGATATCCCGCGTGAGCTGCTTGCTTGCGATGAACATGGTGATCTTGCTCTCAAGATGGCGCGTGAAACGATGACCCTTCTGCAGAACAAGGGTAATGTACTGCCTTTGAGAAAGAATGCAAAATACGCGGTTACAGGCCCTAATGCAGCCGATTCACTTGTTATGTGGGGCAATTACAACGGTATCCCGCGCAAGACTGTCACGGTTCTTGAGGGTATCACTGCGAAAGTGGGTGCCGCTAATGTGGTCTATGCAAAAGGATGTGAGATCGCTGAAAAGGCTCAGGATGAAGGCAGTTACAGCGAGACAGAGGGAAATTATCACGATGAGGCTCTTTCAAGAGCTTCCGGACAGGGTGCTGCAGCGGTGGATGTCTCGATGTTCAACGATGTTGATGCCATCATATTTGTCGGCGGACTTTCTCCTAAGCTCGAGGGTGAAGAGATGAGGGTGAATTATAAAGGCTTCAAGGGAGGAGACAGGACTTCGATAGAACTTCCTGAGACCCAGAGAAGATATATCGCGGAGCTCAAGAAGACTGGCAAGCCTATCATTTTTGTTCATCTTTCCGGCTCGGCTGTGGCTCTTGCTCCTGAAGCGGTGAACTGTGATGCCATACTTCAGGGATGGTACGCCGGACAGGCTGGCGGCCAGGCGGTGGCAGATGTGCTTTTCGGTGATTACAATCCTGCAGGAAGACTCCCTGTCACATTCTATGCTTCTGATGCCGATCTTCCGGATTTCGGTGATTACGATATGGATGGACATACTTACCGTTATTTCAAGGGCAAGCCTCTGTTCCCGTTCGGTCACGGTCTCAGCTACAGCCGCTTTATGTATGGAAATGCGAAGATTCGTGACGGAAAGATCAGTATCCCGTTGAGGAATATAAGCTCAAGGGATGGAGAAGAGGTGGTGCAGGTCTATGTGAAGAAGGTTGATGATGAGGAAGGACCGGCTATGAGCCTGAGAGGATTCAAGAGAGTTGCCCTCAAGCCTGGTGAGATCGCTGAAGTCGAGATACCTTTTACGGAAGATGATATCGATCTCTTCGACCCTGCAACCGGCAAGATGGGTGCTGCAAAAGGCAAGTATATCATCTATTATGGAGGTACTTCGGATGTGACTAAGCTCAAGAATATCAAGATTACCCTTTAGATATCGTTGATGTCAACGATACCGGACAGCACTGCGAAAATCGTCAGTTTCCCGATCGATCGGGTCTGAAGTTTTTCGCAGATGTTGTTTCTATGGAAGATGACGGTCGGCATCGAGATGTTCAGTTCCTGCGCGATCTCCTTGTTGATCATTCCTTTTATTATCAGCTTGAGTACTTCCTGTTCCCTGGCCGAGAGTCCGTTTCCGGATCCCTTTCTTGAACGTATGTCCTGGATATCCTCATATCTGCTGATGAACTGTATCTGAAGTATCCTGTCCTTCAGTTCAGACTCGCTCAGTGAGAGGTCGAGGACATTGAAACCTTCTTTTATGAAACGGCAGCCTGTGCCATCATGGAGGGCTGTAGTCTGCTTCCGGAGGGTTATGAATTCGTCTATGTGTCTGAACAGGATGTCTGAGTGGACGAAAAAGTGGATAAAATGCCTGTTGGAGTCCCTGATGAAGCTGTCCATTGTGTTGTAGAGGTGGATCTCCACATTTGTGACTATGTTCCACAATATGCTCCTCAGAGCTATTCCGCTCAGGGTGTTTCTGTCGATTATGGCTATACAGGGTGTCATTTCTGTCGTTTGAAAATCATGGATATGACTATAAGGACAGGAAAGATTTCCAGTCGTCCGATGAACATATCTAAGGTGAATATGAACTTTGCGGCTGCCGGCAATGCGGAATAGTTTCCCATAGTGCCGAGCGAGCCTGTGCCGGGTCCTACATTTCCGAGTGAAGCAAGAGTGCCGGAAAATGCTTCTGATACATCGACTCCGCATATCACCACGAGTGTGAATGATGCGGACAGGACAAGAATATAAAGGACAATGTACAGGAATACAGATGAAACTGTTCCGTCATTGAGTGTTCTGTTTCCGACTTTTGTTCTTACCAATGAGCTGGGATGAAGCCTCTTATGGAATTCTCCACGTACAGCCTTGATTGCAATCAGGATTCGGTCTGCCTTGATTCCTCCGGTTGTTGAGCCTGCACATCCGCAGTGGAAGGCTGCGAAAAGAAGGAGAGTGTTGGCAAGAATCGGCCACAGGGCATTGTCAGCCAGTCCGAAGCCGGTCGTGCTTATGAAGCTGACTGTCTGGAATGTTGAGTCAAGAAGAGCCCTCCACCAGGATGGATAGCCGCCCTGTGTCTTTAGCGTCAATGCTATGATTATGCTCAGAGCAGCTATTACTCCGAAGTAGTATCTTGTGACAGAATGATGAAGCGGCTTGAAGGATCTTTTTGCAATGACTGCGAACATCACTCCGAAGTTCATGGCAGACAAGGCCATGAAGACAGTCGTTATGAGGTCTATCGCTACGGAGTCGAAATGCATTATTGATGTGTTCTTCGTGCTGAATCCTCCGGTGGAAACTGTGCTGAATGCGTGATTTATTGCATCGAACGGTGTCATCCCGGCTCCCCAGAGCAGAAGGACTTCAAGTACAGTAAGGCCGATATATACGGAAATCATTACCCGGGATATGGTGCTGCTCTTGTATCGGTATCCTTCCTTCGACAGAGAGGAAAGTTCCAGATGGGTCAGTTTCAGTTTAGCTCCGCTGCTCTCAGGCAGAATCATCAGCAGGAAGATTATGACTCCGAGGCCTCCGATGAAATGTGTGGATGATCTCCAGAAGAGCAGGCTTCTAGGCAGTGCCTCGATGTCTGTCAATATCGTCGAGCCTGTGGTCGTGTAGCCGGACACGCTTTCGAACCATGCGTTCACGATGGTGAATTCTCCTCCCCAAAGTATGTATGGTAGCATTCCGAATACGAATGAAAGCAGCCAGGACAGAACTATTGTCAGAAAGCCCGACTGAAGTGTGGCCGGATGATTCTTCTTTACGAAAATGAAGGGGAACGTACCTGTGATGAATGTCACCAGAAAACTGATCACCAAAGGAGTGAATGCAGGATCTACGCCATCGATGATTGATATGATGATGGCAATGAGCATAAATAAGGCATTGATAAGTAATGCCTTTCCGATATTGGTCGATATCGCTTTGATGCTCATAGTGGTGTGGAATACTTTTTGGTTGTGCAAATATATTAAAAAACTTGCTCATTGTTTTGCTGTCTCGATTTCTTTGGCTATATTTGCATTGTTATAGAATAGAATTGTTCAAAATTATATCCGAACGGTAATATTTAAAGGAATGTTATTATGATCAGTAAGAATTTACATGATGCAATCAATGCTCAGGTCAATGCCGAGTTATGGTCCGCTTACCTTTATCTTGCAATGTCTCTCGATGCTGAGTCAAAGGGTTACAAGGGTGTCGCTAACTGGTTCTATGTGCAGTTTCAGGAGGAGCAGGCTCACGCACGCATTTTTATGAATTACCTCAATTCCCGCGATGCCAAGGTGGAGCTTCTTCCGATTGATCCGGTTCCGGCAGTATGGGATTCTGTGCTTGATATGTTCAAGAAGACCCTCGAGCACGAAAAGAAGGTGACAGCTCTGATAAATAATCTTGCATTCATTGCTAACGAAGATAAGGATTATGCTTCAATCAACCGTCTTAACTGGTTCATTGATGAGCAGGTTGAGGAAGAAGAGTCAGCAAGAGAGATGATCGATGCATTCGAGGCTGTCGAGGGTAATAAGTATGGTATGTATATGCTTGACAAGGATCTTGCAACCCGTGTGTATACCGTACCTTCGCCACTTGCTACGGCCCAGTAAAGCCGTCGGATGAAATTTCCGTAATTTATGGTGAAGATAAGTGAGAGATTATACTATGTCGGTGTAAATGACAGCGACAAGATTATGTTTGAAGGATTGTGGCCGATTCCGACAGGAGTCAGCTACAATTCTTATATTGTGACAGATGAAAAGACAGCTCTGATCGATACGGTCGAGTGTGGATTTGAAGAAGAATTTATAGAAGGTGTCTCACAGGCTCTTGCAGGCAGGGGACTGGATTATCTGGTTGTGAACCATATGGAGCCGGATCATTCTTCCCTGATCTCCTATATGCTTGAGAGATATCCGGATCTTATGATCATAGGTAATGCCAAGACCCTACCTATGCTGAAGGGATATCATAATATCCCGCAGGATAGGGTGATGATTGTCGGTGAAGGAGACTCGGTCAGCCTTGGAGGCTGTTCGCTGCGTTTCTATATGACACCTATGGTTCATTGGCCTGAGACTATGGTCACTTGGCTGGAGGAGGAGAACACTCTATTTTCCGGTGATGCTTTCGGAACATTCGGTACCATCGATGAGGCAGTCGTGGATGAAGATGGTACATTCGAGCTGTACAGTGAAGAAATGATGCGCTATTATGCTTGCATTGTCGGCAAATATGGTGTTCCGGTTCAGACAGCCCTAAAGAAGCTCGGCGGACTTGACATAAAGAGGATATGCAGCACTCACGGTCCGGTATGGGAAAAGAATATTGCATCAGTCATAGGAATATATGACAGGATGAGCCGTTATGAAGTGGAAAGGGGAGTATGCATAGTCTATGGTTCTATGTATGGAAATACGGCTGCAGCAGCTGATGCGCTGGCTATGGAACTGGATGCTCTCGGAGTTCCCTATGCGATCCACGATCTTGCAGGAAACAATTCCGGTGAGCTCGGCCTCTCCGGTGCTTTGCGAGATGTCTTCAAATATGATACTGTCGTGGTGGGTTCGCCTACCTACAACAATGGCATATTTCCTCCGGTAGAGACATTTATGAAGGCTCTTCAGGCACGTCTGATCAAAGGAAGGCGCTTCTACGCATTCGGATCATATACCTGGTCAGGTGCGAGTGTCCGACTGCTCAATGAACTTGCGGCATCAATGAGTTTCGAGATCCTGGGAGATGGTCTTCCGTTCCCTCAGGCTTATACAAAGGACAAGGTCGATATGAAGGCCGTGGCCAAGCTTCTGAGATAGAAGAAAGGTGACTGACAGCTGATTGCTGAAAGTCACCTTTTCATTTATTCTACGAATTTAACCTTTCCTGTGTCGCGGGGCTTAGCTTCAGGAGATTCTGCCGGATAGCCCATTCCGATGCAGATGACGGGAGTGTATCCTGTGCTGAATCCGAGCTTTGCCATAGCTTCAGGAGCGTTCCTCAGGAATCTCACCGGGCTGCCAAGACATACAGAGCCGACTCCGAGGGACCATCCGGAAAGCATTATGTTCTCAGACAAGAGTCCGCAGTCGATTGTCGAAAAATCGTATGCAGGATCATTGGCGATGAATACCATGACCGGAGCTCCTCTGAAACATCCTTTGACTGCCCCCGGATCTACATCCGGATTTCCTGCAGCCATCAGCTTTATGATTTCATCCATTACTTCCGGATTATCCACCACACGTACTTCCCAGGACTGCCTGTTCATTCCGCTTGGTGCATTGATTCCGCATTCGAGAATGGTCTGCATTGTGTCCCTCGCTACAGTGCATGGCTTGTACGTCCTTATGCTTCTTCTGGACATAATGTTTTCGATGACTGGATTGCTTCCGGTTTTTTCTTCAGCTTTCTGCTGCTGTCCGCAGGCTGCGAATGTAAGGCAGAGACCTGCGATGATGATGTGTAAAGTTTTCATGAATAGTTGGATAAAGATTGTCAAATATAATGATTTCCTGCAGAAAAGTTCGCTGATTACCTATAAATGATGTATATTAGCACTATGAAAGCGGAGATAATGGAAAAAGAAGTCTTGCAGCAGGCTGCCGATCCTATGGGAGCCGCCATATATGATTATTATGTCAATGGTGAGGCTCAGGCACTTGTAGTGCATTCCTCGATGTTTGACGATGATGTGATCCCGGTTGAAGGGCTTTTCCGTAGCTTTGAGGATATGCCTGAGCTTGAAAGGATTGCTCTTGAAATGGCTGGGGGTAAAATTCTTGACGTCGGCGCCGGAAGCGGCTGCCATTCCGTAGCCTTAGGAAAAGCAGGTAAATCTGCTGTCGCAATAGATATTTCTCCGCTGTCGGTAGAAGTAATGAAGCGCAGAGGACTCGATGCCCGTCAGGTGAATCTTTATGATGAATCCTTTACTGATAAGTTCGATACGATCCTGATGCTGATGAACGGTACGGGCATTATCGGTACCTTGGAGAATATGCCTGTTTTCTTTGAGCGTATGAAGGAGCTTCTTGCCCCGGGAGGATGCATCCTCATCGATTCAAGTGATCTCCGTTATCTTTATGAGGAAGAGGACGGTAGCCTGATGATAGATCTTGCAGATGACTATTACGGCCTCCTGGACTATCAGATGGAATATAAGGATGTCGTAGGAGAACCTTTCGACTGGCTTTATGTCGATTTCGATACATTGGCCTTCTATGCCGAGGAGAACGGATTTGCCGCTGAGCTTGTGGCTGAGGGAGAACATTATGATTATCTTGCCAAATTATACATAGCCTGATGAATATGAAATCTCGTGAAATATGGATAGACTGGATGAGGGTTGCTGCCTGTTTCATGGTAATCCTGGTCCACAGCACTGAGCCGTTCTACCTTGGTGGAGACGGATCTCTGATTCTGAATGAGGCCGATGCTTTCTGGTCTTCTTTCTTTGACTGCTTCGTAAGAGCCTGCGTACCTCTTTTCATCGTAGCTTCCAGCTACCTTCAGTTCCCTTTGCATTACAGTTCGGGAGAATTCTTGCGTCGTCGTGCTGTCAGGATTCTGATACCTTTTGCAATATGGTCGCTCGTATATGCATTCGTATGGGGAGAGCCTGTGTCGAACCTGAAGAACCTTATGCTGAATTTCAATTATTCAGCCGGTCACCTCTGGTTCGTTTATATGCTCATCGGAGTCTATATGCTTATGCCTCTTCTGTCTCCTTGGGCAGAGAAGGTCGGCAGGAAGGAACTTCAGGTATATCTGGGGATATGGGCTTTCACAACCTTCATCCCGCTGATCCGTGACTGGGTGACTTCTGATCCTATGGCCTTTGCCTATGGTCCTACAGGTATTCCGCGTCAGGCCCTTTACCCGCTCTGGGGTGAGGCAAGCTGGAATGGTTACGGACTTTTCTATTATATAAGCGGATTCATAGGATATCTTCTGCTCGGCTTGTATTTCCGCAAGTTTGTCGGAGAACTTTCGTGGAAGAAGACACTTGCTGTCTCTCTGCCTTGCTGGCTGGCAGGCTTTGCCATCACTTTCGGCGGTTTTCTCAGAAGGGTATATGAGACCTGCGAAGGCGATTTCCCTGCATCAGGCATCATCAATGATGCCGTCTATTGGGAGACGACCTGGTGCAATGACACTGTGGGAGTCGTTCTGATGACCGTGGCATGGATCCTCCTTTTCAGAAAAATAAAGGGAGAAGGATCTTTCTATCGAAAGGTTCTTCTGCCGGTGTCAGAGGCGAGCTATGGTATGTATCTGGCTCATCTCCTGATACTTGTTCCTATATCAGGAGCCGTGAGGGGCTGGCTCGGATCAGGTAATGAAGGAATGCTGGGCTTCTGGACGACCCCGGTTGAAATCGTCCTTTCGGCCATTGCAGCCTTTGTCTGTGTGGCTCTCGTTTCCGTGATTATCAGGAAGATCCCTAAGGTCGGAAAATATATCATAGGCTGATGCTTTAGCACGAAAAATGTATTTCGGCAAGACGTAAAAGTGTATTTGCAATGAAACGTCTTGCCTTTTTTGCAGTTATGATTGCTGCAGCCGCGATTTATGCCGATGCTCAGTCCCGGACCGTTCAGGGATATACAGTCAGCGGTAGAGTCACTGACCGCATCACCAGGGAAACCATTCCTTATGCTGCCGTTGTTGTCGTCGGTGTCGAAGGTACAGGCACTCTCGCAGACTCTACCGGTGTATTTGTCCTCGAGAATGTCCGTCCCGGAATCGTTCAGTTTTCCGCCATCCAGCTCGGATACAGGACAGTAGTGACGGCGGAATACAAGATCACGCCATATACTCCGTTCATTGAGATTGAGATGGAACCGGATCCGGACGAACTGACCGCTTCCACTGTCAGCCCATCTCCTTTTCTGCGTACTGTGGAAAGTCCCGTGAGTGTCAGGGTCATCAGCCTTGGAGATATTGACAGGATACCTGGAGCCAACAAGGACATAGCACGTATTGTCCGTTCCTATCCCGGAGTCTCATACTCTCCGATCGGATATCGCAATGATCTGATCGTCAGGGGAGGAGGCCCGTCTGAGAATGCTTTCTTCATTGACGGCATTGAGATACCTAACATAAACCATTTCGCTACGCAAGGAGCCTCGGGCGGCCCTGTAAGCATCCTTAATTCCGATCTCATAAGGGAAATAAACTTTTATACAGGATCTTTCCCGGCTAACAGGGGAGGTGCTCTGAGCTCTGTGATGGATATTTCTCTGAAAGATGGAAATCCCGACAAGCAAGCCTTCAAGGCTACTGTAGGAGCCTCGGAAGTGGGAGGCAGCGTCAGCGGGCATATAGGGAAGAACACCACATATATAGCTTCTGTAAGACAATCCTATCTTATGTTTCTTTTCAGACTTCTCGGCCTGCCTATGCTTCCTGATTATATAGACGGACTGTTTAAATCGAAGACAAAAATCAATGAAAAGAACGAAGTCACGTTCATAGCTCTTGCTGGCTTTGACAATCTCAGGCTGAATGAGGAGCCTGATGACAAGGCCGACGAATATCTTCTGAGCTACCTTCC
>JAEIGA010001061.1_pt1 | contig 41660 bp, 31 predicted proteins | sample 9270691 | NCBI WGS metagenome assembly JAEIGA01 (sample SAMN17057246, study PRJNA624740) | gut metagenome | biome: biome; isolation source: fecal sample | host: Bos grunniens | place: China: Xizang | collected 2019 | reverse complement strand
TTCTTTGCTTCGGCTTTCTTTGCTTCGGCTTTCTTTGCTTCGGCTTTCTTTGCACTTGGAACTTCATCACTTCTTTCTTCTTTCATTTCTGTATTCATTTGTTCTTGTTGTGTTCTGAATGCATTCAACTTTTCCATCATATGTCCAACGCTGTTGTAAATTGAACCCATTTGATTCAATATTCCAGTATCAACACCACTGCTGTGGTTATAATTCACACTGTTTACTTTCTTTTCTTCTTCTGATCCAATCTTCAAATCACCATTTCCAAAATGCAAGATATTGTCTTTAACTGATGTTTGGATCTCGCTTTTGTCAACTGCTCTATATGATGGTATTCCTGCAAGAACATTTCCGACTCCTGGCGCAACAACTGCTCCGACAATTGCTCCGGTGTTGAATGAGAATGAAGAAGAAGTTTCTGAACTCTTCTTCACATCAGCCACTCGTTGCTTTGTAACATGTTCGATTTTTCCTCTTAATTCATCTGCGACTATCTGTGCGCCTTTGAAGAAAGCATTTTGAACATCCAATGTTCCTGTTCCGATAACGACATTTGCGTATTTATTCTCGATGATTTCCGTTTCTCCAGAACCACATGAGTTGCTGTATGTTGGTAATAATGCTGTTGGATTCAACAAACCCTTGATAACATCGACTGAAATTCCTGATTGTCTTGAATAGAATGATTGGTTTGTTTGTTTTGTTGTTCCTTGTACTTTCCAAGTGATTGTTTTCAATCCGAATTCTCCAATGATCCATGTTCCTCGGAATTCTGTTTCTTTGTTGTTTACACGCATTGAACCAACAATACAAGTTCCTGTGTATTCTTCTTTAATTGTGATCTTTTGTCTTAACTCGAATTTGGAATATCCGAGTGGTGAAACAATTCTTGAAAGTCCTGTTAATATTGCTTTAGACCAATCTCCATTCATAGAATATTGATAAATATCGAATGCATCCGAACACAATCCAAGTCCTTGATCAATGAAATTCAAAGCATTCATAATACCATCGAGGAATATTTCGTTCTTGCATTGATTCTTAAAACATGCGGCAAATGAATCATCCTTAATTCTTGGTCTGAAGAATCCACTTCCTCGTGATTCGACATTAAAATATGAATTGACTTCAAGGGCCCTTTCTTTGATTTGTTTTCGTCCTTTCAATTGATCACAACCAATATTACATCCAGAAATATCGAGTACTCCGTTTCGGTTTTGGCTTTCATACATATGGCCAAATATACCAACGAGTTGTGGAATTTCAACACCTTGTTCTATTTTTCTGTATGTCTTGCCGAAGAATGTTCTTTTCATTTGTTCTTCGACCATGTAAACAACATTCTTAACAGCATGGTTTTTCATCACATCAGTATTATCAATGAGTGAAAAGAATGTGAGAATATAACTTCCTTCTACTGACTTTCCGTTCAATTCTCCTTTTCCTAACATGAGTTCAGATGGAATATATTCAAGCTTAAATATTGTCTTGTTGCCTTCTCTAGTAATACTTCCTTCGGGAATAGCATTCCAAAATGTTTTCTCTGCATTGTTCACTAATTTACCAACAGTAATTTTTGAACCATCGACTATCCATTCATCTCCATCGATTGTCAATTGTTTTACATTCAATTCATTTCTAACAACTTTAACGTCGACTTCTCTTTGTTTTGATACAAATGTCGACAATTTATTCATTTGCTTTCCATCTTCAAGTAACTGTTGAGATACTCCCATTAATGATTGTACATTTCCTCTTGCAACTTGCACTGCAGCGAAATGGACACGACTAGCATTAAACCCAACTTTTACATTTGGCGCATTGAAGTTTGTTCTCGATACTGAAATTTCATCTGTTGCTCTGATGTTGATATTACTTGGTCCTGAATCCGCGATACATAATTCGTCGAAGTGTAATCTTGTAAGACCGTTTATGTTCAATCTGTTACATTTGAATGCATTAAGACTCTGAGCTATAATGTTTTCTTTGGAAATACCGACATTGATGTTACGAGCATTGATTGAACTTACTCTTTGCATTGGAACTTTCAAAATTGGTTTCAATTTTCCATCGACTTTCTTAATAATCAACATCAAGTGTTTGACATCTCCATCTTTGATATTCTCGTTATCAAATCCGTTTACAATCAACATACACACGAAATCTTCAATTGGCATGTCTAATTGACCCAATAAATGTCCGATTCTTGTTTGTACACTTCGGACTACGGAATTGAATGAACAACCTGATTGATTCAATGTTTGAATTGCAAGTCGTACTCTGTTTTCCATTTTTGTTGTTTGTTGTTTTACTTTAAATTGCGCCTTAAGTAAAAAAATTATTTTGTACGGCAACGTCGTAGAATGATTGATATAAGCTGTCGATGCAATCTATGACGATTTTTAACAAAAAATATAAAACATTTCATAACACTTCATAACACTTTATAACACTTTATAATTCGAAATTACTGAATTTAATTATCGAGGAGTTCGAAAACTTCGACCAACTCTGACAAATCAAATTCACCTCCGAAATCTCTTTGAACGGCATTCTTGAATTCTGAAACTTTCATATCGACATCTGAAGCAATGATGAACAATTTATGAATATCTTGATTTCGTTGTCCCAAATCAGCATATTTACATTCAATTCCTCCTCCTTCGATTGTTTGAATTGGGGCATCTCCAACATTTTCAATCTTTCCATTTGAACAAATCAATCTTCCTGCATCAATTTCTTTACAATCCAATTCAATCTTTCCGTTTCCATTTGGATTTGCACAAACAATCAAACCGTTGTTTCCGTAATGGTATTGGATATCTCCAAAACCGAGTACTTTGTTTCCAATAGGGATTGTTTTCATTAATCGTCGAAATCCCCAGTGTCCAAGAGCAGTACTCATTTCATAATATGTTTCGGCATATGGAAAATTGAAACGAACAACTTGATCATCTGTTGTAAAATGTGTGGCTTTATGGAAATTGAAATGGCCGTTAATATTTCCAATTTTTTTATCATCTGGATTTTTGCTTTCAAATGAGAAATCGATTTGATGGTTTTTCAATTTGAGACCGTTGATATAAATACTGTCTTCTGAAGCGATAACACCACAGGAATTTATAATATCAAATCGTGTATCAATTGATAATTGCTTTCGAGAAACGATTTTACCAAATGTGTTGTCGATTTCACATCTTGCATTGATATCTATAGTGCCCATACTAACAATTGTTCCAGAATCTTCTTCTCTGCCTGAGAAATGAACGCCTCCTAATTTGGTTGTTTCTTCCACTAATTCAACTTCATAATCTTCAAAACGTACACTCATGATTCCCATTTGTTCTTTCCAGAGAAAACTGTTACGTTTTAACACTTTGCAGTCGGAACAATAGCCGTAGTTTTGATAATTATAGTCGGTACCAGGCATTGGACCAAACACCGGAACATAGAAACTAGCATTTATATCATCCGTTTCTACGATAACTGGAGTAAATGTATTTTCCCAATGATACGATGAACCGAATTTGCCGTGTTTTGGTAAATCGTGATTTACTCGAACCTTCTTCTCTACATAGATGTTTTGTTCAATATCTCTCATAACATCTTTACCCTTCGATCCATTTACAAATGTCTTCTTAACAAGAATTGTAATTCCTGAATATGATTTTATCTGTCCGAGAAGATTTCTGAATTCTTGATTGGCGAAGTACAAACGACCGACTACTATCTGAGTTCCTTTGTTTATTACAGACTTTGACAAATTATCGAGATTCGAATAAGCAAGCATTTTACCAGTATTGGCAAACTTCTCGAATTCCAAAACGCTTAATTCTGTACAACCGATCTTTTGGTTCGACATATTGATACCACACATTATAAACACTCCATGATTGTCCATTGTGTTTCCTCTACAAATTGCTGAATGTTCGAAATATAATTTACCTCGATTGACAAACATTTCAATATGAGTATCGATTCTTCTTGAGCCAATTACCATATCTCCATAATTGATCAATTTGAAAATGCTTTTCAAGAAAACGTCTTGAAGGAAATACACCTCTCCATAATTTTCAATTGACATCTTTAAATTATCCTCGTTTGTAATGTGCTTAATCATCATATGGGCATCTTTTCCAATCTTGATTGATTTACAATTGTAAAATCCGAAGCTTGTATTTGAACAATTGAATTTTCGTGGAATTTCAATTACTTCGTTGTTGCATTCGACTTCAATCAAACCATGCATTGAAGATGGTTGATATTCTAAGAAATCAAGGAATTCTGCTTTTGAAATAACTCTTGACATTTCTTCTGTTTGTTTTTGTGTTTCGTTAAATTGTGCGTAATATAAAAAAATTACTTACATTATCGACTTATCAACACTTAGAAATTCGAACTATAATAATCCTCTTCGATAGTAGAAAGAATTCCTTTGTCTTCATCGTTTAAGTCGTTGACTTCCTTCAAATCAATTCCGAAATGCAATCCATTGAAAATTTGATTGATCAATGGTTGAATTGGTGGAACTTCTGTAACTAAGAAGTCTTGATGTCTTCCACAGTTGGCACAGAACCAACACTTGAAGTCGGATGATATATATGTAAATTCTGCATGACAGTGTTTACAATAAGATGTTAATTTCTTAGCTCCTTGTTCGAGATGTATATTTCTGTTCAACAATACAGCTCCGGATGTATTGATTGCATCATTCGACATTCTATCTACACTTTGACCTCCAGATCTCTTACGACCCTTAACTGGCAATCCAGAGATTTTATCACAATCTCCGACACCTCCTCTGATATTCAATTTGTTTTCGACGAGATGTTGTTGTCGTTGTTGTTGTAAAGTGGAAACGAATACTTTACCCATTAATCTTCCAGATTCAGCATCATAAAGATTTTCACAACCATCAATTGAAATACCGAGTTGTTCGTAAAGATAATCGATTTCCTTTTCATGTCTGTATGTTGAATATGGTGATGTATCGATTGAACAACCCAACATAGCCGCGATCTTTGCGATTGATGGTTCATAAATCTGACCACATGTGTTTCTCTTGAAAATAGATGGTGGATTGAAAATGATGTCTGGAACTATTCCGGATTCTGTATATGGCATGTTTTGTGTATCATATATCTTTCCAAGTGTACCTTTCTGAGCATTTGTTGAATTGAACTTATCACCAGAGATTGGAACTCTTCGTTGTTTGAATGTTGCCATTTTCTCAGTTGTGTTCTTGTTGATGTTTTCATTGTTGAACACATATCTAAGTTCTCTTGTACAGGCTTCCAATGGATGTCTTGCGTCTGGCTTTTCATTCAACACGGATTTATCTGCATCTGTTGTTTTACCATTTTGATTAACCTTAACGGATTTGGCGATGAGTGGATCTCCATTATAAAATCTTTGTCCAACTGATGTTGGCAAACAAGAGTTTGCATCAAGTTTTGAATAAGCTTTTACATTACCACTCTTGATGATGTCATCGCCTGGAAGTTTGAATGCTTCATCCAATTTCTTGGTTGTAGTTGAGAAATATGTGTACAATGAGTCAATACAAAGTACTCCGTTTTCGACTGATTCTCTGTTGAAAATGAATGAATCTTCTTGGTTTTCTGTGTACATCAGGAAAGCGATGATGATGTTGTTACCCATTGGTTTTTGATCATAATGCAAATAATCATAGATGCATGGTCTAACCAAAGGAATCTGTGGAGCACACAAGATATTCATTTCATTGATATACTTCATTTCTGGATATCTCAATGTTGGACCAATGGCTTGTTTGACGTGATTTGAACAATATGAAGTTCTTACACCAGCATTCAAAGCGACAGAAGGATTGATTGCACTTACGTAACTCAATGTTTGTTCTGGTAAAGCAATGTAATTATATCGATATGGAGAAGCATAGAAGTCGTCGATTCTTGGAGCAATGGTAGCATTAGCAATAGCCATTGTTGGATCGAGCAAAGTCAAGAAGCCCTTTCTGAGTCCTTCTTTATACAATACGTCTGAGATTAACTGTGGTAATCCATTGTTCTTGATCTTTTCAATATACTCAGCAGTAACTTCTTTGAATCCTCCGCCCTTTTGTTTTTCAACCTTCTTGATTGGATCAACATCACATTTCTGACATCTTATCAACCAGTCTTTGAATTCCGGTTTAATGTCGATGATGCTGTCCAAGAAGATTCCTTGAACATTTTGATCGACGAGTTTCTTTGATTCGATTGACATTGGTTTGATGTTGAAGCAATTCTTAACATTGACAAAGTGATTCATCATTCTTCCTTCATCTGTCCAAATACCGAGAACTCCTTTCAAGTTATCAAGAATAATACTACAATCTGGAACGATTTCTTCCGTTTGTCTTGCCTTCATCAATTGATCATACATTTCTTCAACGTCTTCGTATTCGGCGACGTAACCAATTGTACTTCCGTTTAATTCAATACTATAATTGGTATTCAATGTCTCGACGTATGGTTTGTATTGAGGCAATTTCTTGATGTAATTGACAACAGACAATCCGAGATCTCCGTTAGTGAGATAAGTAAACAACGTTGGTTGTTGATTCTTTCCGACTGACTTACCTCCTTCTGGTGTATAACATGGATCAATGAAATACAAATGACTTGGATGTACGACTCTATGTTCCCATTGGATATCATCATGGCCTGATTGCAAACCCTTATCAGCACCGATAACAATTTCTCTAATCATTGAATCAACGAATACTTGATTCTTTGGTGTCAACAATTGTGTTCTCAATTTGGATTTCTCTTTTGTCACGACATTCTTGAATGAATTCAACAATGAACCAGATTGTTGTTCGTTTGTTCTCTTAACAACGGACATCAAATGGTTTCTGAAAGCGTCTTCGAATCGCTTTTCTTTGAAGTAATTCTTGTCTTCAACCGTTTTGAAGAATTGTTCTATGTCGATTTTGGTTTCTCTGATTCTTGAATTGTTGAAACCTTTGAATTCGTATTCGAGTTGTTGACCGAGTCTGACTCTTTTGTTGGTTAAACTGACTTTATCCATGGATGGTTGAATATCGTTTCCGATGTTGTACAAATCCTTAACGATTTGACCAATTTTGAAGCAGATGGCTTTGTTTCGTTCCTTCTCTTGTTGAATGAGTTTATCTGCTTCTTCTTCAGTCAATTCTGCTTTGTTATAAAGAGACATGTCAGAATTGATTCTGTTAATACCCGGCATAAACTTTTCTCTGAGAATCTTGTCGACATCTGTTACTACTTGAGTCTTATATTTAGCGATATCGTTCTTGAAATTTGCCTTGAGCTTTCTCTTGTATTCATCATTCAATATAATTTCTCCAATGATGTATCTAGCAACGAACATTGTCAATGGTTCATCGAATTGAATTGGACCAAATGTTGTTGTATAATCAATGATTCCATCAAGGCACTTGACATGTTTGTCTCCGTACAAACAAGCATCTTTAATTGTATTGAGTAATCCGAAATTATCCATATCTGGACAAATGTATCTCAACATTTCTTTGTCGTTTTGACAACCGAATGCATAAAACACATATTTGATTGGAACGGCGTTGATCAATACTTTCTTTCTAGACACGATTTTCTCTTTGTTCATTCTTGGATCATCCATTTGCATGGAGACGATGAAGTCGGCAATTGGAATCTTCTTTTGTCCTCTTGCTGAGATCTTTGGAGACAACATTGACATGATGATATAATGAGAATTTTCATAATCAAGACCTGCTGAGTACAAACATTCCATACGAGATTTCTGATTATCATACTCGTTGTGTTGAATCATTGGTTGATTAAATGGCTTCTTGAGAACTGCTTGAAGATTCTTTGGAAATCCTCCAACAATGAATGTTCCTTTAAAGCCTTCCATTGATTCTCCAGTCTTTATCAAGCTGATTGGATCATAATAATTCATTGGATCATATTTACAACCAACTGGCATTGGAATGTTGACAGCATAAGCTCGATCTAAATCGATTTGCTTTGGTTGGAATTGAACTTCCTTGATGATATCCATTGGTGTAAACAAACAATGAACATCACCTGTTGCCAATACAGAATACGTTTTTCGTTGTTCAAATGCTTGATTTGGACTGTTTGCATTCATGTATTTGTTTGATCTTGCTATGAATTCTGCACTGTTTGGTGAGTGGAATTGGATATTATCGACCCAATACTTCACCTTGACTACCATTCCTTCGACTTTGGTATAGATAAATTCATCAAGAATACTCTGACCAGATAAAATTCCTTCAATGTTTTCCAATGCCGCTTCAAAAGTTGAAATGATGTCTGTTGATGGTTTATATTTATCAAGTAACATCTTAGCAATTGGATAGAAAAGAGTTGATCTCTCAAATCTTTCTTGAGCTGATTTGGCGTCAGCGATTGTTGATTGTGAATTTTTACCTGTTCGATCCATTTAAATATCTGTTTAAAAAAAATATCTGCATCAATTGTATCATATCGACTAATTATTGTCTATGCAACAACTATTTTGACTCTTTGCTATTGTTTTCTGCGATGTCATTAAAAATCGCATCTAGAATAGTTGCAATGATCTCATAACAAATCAAAACTTCTTCAAATGTTGTTAATTTGCGAAATGGTTCGATATCGAAAGCGGGTTCGGTGAAGAGACAAAGTAAAATATCGTGAATCAAATCCATTTCGAATATCGGCTCAGAGAAATAATTAAAATTTTCATATTTGTTGTCATATTCGACGAGAAATCTAATGAATAATTTGAAATTGTGATTGTTGAAATGGGTTTTAGCATCATCACTCGAGAACAACTCTAAACAAAATTCTTCCCATGTTAATCGTTTCATGGGGTTACGAATTCCTCGTCTTTCTTCTTCAACTATTCGTTTTATCCCGGCGAAGTAAGTAGAAACTGCGTCCAACGGTTCAAATGTCAATGAACTCATATCAAAATCCTTGAACAAATTTTTCGATACATCACTTAACAAATTGCTTTCCATTTCGGTATGATGAAAATACTTCTTCTCAAAAATAATACAATTATCAGACATATTGTAATTAATCCGTCGAATTAAATCAACGAAGAATTCATTAACAACACTCTGATTTCAAGATCATTATCAAGTTTTGATTCATTATCGATATCTGGAGCACTTTGGACGAAATACTTACAATACTTGCAATTGCATTTTGAAGAGGCATTGTTCTGAATATGTTTGTATAACAACGCCAATGTATCCGAATGATTGTGAACTTCTTCGACATACTCCATCAAACGCTTTCTGTTCTTGATATAATCACTTGAATATTCATTGTAATAATCATGAATCTTATCCTCTAAATCGATTTTGTTTACGAGCGATTGACAATAGAAAGATTCTTCTGGATTCATTTCATTCAATTCTTCCATCTGATCAAAGTATTCAGGATCCATTCGATTGCAGTACTCCTTGAAATTTTCTGTGTCGTTCATGAACTCAAGAACTGGATCTGAGATCTCTGGACCGTGATAACCAGTTCGTTTAAATTCATTGACGATAATACAACTTATACAATGAGGATCTTCTTGATCGAAGTATTTGAATGAATGTAATTTTGAACAATCACATTCACAACTTCTGTCTTCAATACAATAACTACAACAACATACGTCCTTTGGATGAATTTCCATTTTATATTTTGAATGACACTTCGAACAAATGAATCTATTTGTTGGATCTCCATATGTTACACACATTAAACAACCGCAGTTAGCGAATTCATTGTCTGAATTTTTACAAGATATATGATAAAGATCATAACACAATTGACATCGAGCTATACTAGTTTTTGGTTTGGAATCCTCTTTCTCGTCTTCTTTTTCATCTTCTTCTTCGAATTCGGAACATATGAGTTTCATTAAACATAAACCACAGATAACGGATTTACAACATTGAAATTTGTTTTCATCGATCGTTTCTGGAATTGTTTTTCCAAACCAGTATTCATCGACGTCTGTAATCAATTGATCGCATTCCGGTTGATATAAGAAACACTTGATCGAACAAAATTTGTCTCCACATATGTTGCATTTAAAACCGTTTGTTAAATCGCAACTAGTGCTACAGATTCTGCAATAATTTGTCGACATTTTATATTATTGGATAAAAAAATCATCTTAATAGTAGTCACTTGATTGATGATTTGATTAAACACTTAAACAATGAACACTTAAACAATGAACACTTAATCAATGAACATGTCTGCTATTTCGAATAATTCTTTGATATAAGCCACACAGAACTCAACATCCTTGAACAATATCGTGAATGGCTGTTCTTCTTCGTTTTTCTTCAAGATACCGACATCTATCTTTGAAAATTGGAGTTGGGTAATAATATATCTTGATATGTCATCAATGTTACCAAACATTTCAGCAGGATAACTCTTCAACACAATCATTTTTGCAGCTCGTTTCTTCTGTTTCATTGCGTTGATGTTGAACAAAATCTTGAACTTTTGTCTACTTCCTGATTCTGTATCATAACAAACACCACATGTTACTTTTGAGTTGTCGAGATTGAATTTCTTTATAATATGTGTCTCGAGTCGATTATAGAGATCAACTAAATCAGAAGCCATTTGTTGATCGATTTGTTTTCGTTGTTTGACAGTCGCTCTTCGTTCTCGAATTTCTGCTAATATGTAATTTGGTTGACCCATCAGATATTCCCAATAAGCTGGTTCAATTCCACTTTGAGCGCCTACTTTCTTTTCCAACTCTCTCAAGTCTGTTAAATTTGGACAGGTTGGAATCGAACTGATTCTTGTTGTCTTTACTCTTTTTCCGACTCTCTTCTTAACTTCATGACTTTGAGGAAAAGCAGCGTCGATGAATGCTTTAACGAGTTGTTTTCGTGTATCTTTGATCAACGAATCCATATCGCCTTCAATTTCTTTATCGCTTTTCTCTGGATGTTCTTCTGCGTATACTCCGTTGATGTAATTGACTATATTTGGATTGTGTTCGATGACGACATAATTACACAAGACATCAGCCAATCTTTCATAATAATAACGAAGATCGAGAGAATCGAAGATCATTTGTTTTGTCATGATAATGTATTCGATGACGAAGAATGTGTTTGGAGTAAATGGTTCTGGTTCTCCTAACATTGGAACATACATCGCGTCTATTTTCTTGAATATTTTTGGTCTGATCTTTCTCGATGTCAATTCTTCGTACTCGTCTTTAAGAAGTACTCTGTATTGTCTCAAACCGTTTGAATTATATTCCAATGGTTTGTTGAGCAAATGTCCGAGAATATATCCTTTGTCAACGACTTTATCACCAGAGACAATCGAATACTTGTTGTTTGGAGAAATCATGACATAACTGGTTCTTTCTCCTTCATGAGGCATAACACCTTCTAACGCGATTTTGATTTCTTGAGTTGGTGCTCTCATAATTTCTTCTTTGAGCTTGTTAACAATGTCTTTAACTTCCGTCTTTTTATCAGACTTCATTGATTTCGTTCTTGTGTATGCTTCCAACTCATAATCGCCGAAAGTCACGTTCTTGAAATCATTCATCAATTTTTCAACGACGCTAGTTAATCGGACCTTCTCTAATTTATACTTGATTGGATTCTTTACTTCAAGTGTATTGATATCGTTGACATCCGCTTCACAATACTTCAGATCATTCTGATACATCAACATGTTGTTTATATTGATGAATTTGAATTGATCTCGTCTAGCTAAATCGACTCCAGTACATTTAATTCCGTGACTGTTTACGTAATCAAGTGGATCGACTCCTTCGCTTGGGAAATCTTTAACTTTGAAATATGAACCATCTCGGTAAGGGATCAAACAATTATACGTCTGGTAATTATCTCCTTTCTTCAAAGTGAGATATTGTTCGTAGTCTTCAGGAAGATGTCGCCAATCGTAAGTGATTTCAACTGTTTCATCATTTACAGCTTTCGAATGTTCTTTCTCGTATTCGTTCATTTCGTAGTCTTTCGATCTTGGAATTGTTATAGTCGATTTCATCAATCCTCCTTCTCCAGGAATTGTCCATTTCTTACCATAATACTTCTTCTTCTTGTTGAGATATCTAGCTACAACGAATGCTCCTTCCCAACCGACTCCAATTGGTCTTCTATTGATGATTCCAGAAATTAAATCTCCGAGAAGAGAATCGTGTTCGAATAACGTCTTCATGATTTCGTTAATCGTGTCTGGATTCAAAACATCCCAAAGCGAAATTAAATGTTCGTTGGTGTAGTAATTTGAATCTGTATCTTGATAAACCAATTCAGATTTTGGAAGTGTCAATCTCCAAACCATGATCTTCGATTGAGGATCGTTCTTATATTGGTTTCTTAGCTGTGTATAAATCTTTGAAGTGGTTAATCGTCTTGGTGGTAATTTGTAATCAATTTCCGAGAAGATATCAATTGATTGGACAAAGTTTCCGTTCTCATCGAAACACGTTTTGATTCTGTCGACATCCTCTTTCGATCTTTGAGTTCCTTCTAACGCGCTCTCGAAAGTTGGTTCATAAGAGATATATTCCAATTTAACTGACTCGTCTCCGAATCGTTTACAAATTTCTTGAAGATACAAGAAGTGTTCGTTGGTCTGATAAGAATCATCGACGTAGAAGTGTTCTGATAACAAACACGATGTCAATTCGGCAATACACTTTCTAGAAGCGAATGTAACTGCTGCTCCGACATCAGAATCATAATGAGCGAACAAATCCGAACCAGTTTGACCGTATTCTGAATTCATAACAATCTTGATAGCAAGTTGTTTGGCGTTAAGTTGTTTCTTTTCTGTCAAGTTTCTTGGTTTGATCTTCTTAACAGCAGATCTCTTCGCTCTCAAATCGGAAAGCATCTTTTCCTTCAACGAGTAATGAATAATTGGTAAATTCGTTTTCTCGTCCTTTGGTGATTGAATGAAATAAATCGGGAACAAAACTCTAGCTGGTATTTGCATTGCTTTGTACTTTTCGACCAATTGTCTTTCATCGATCGTGTATGTATCGGAAATTGGATAATCTGTTTTATCGAAGTCCTTGAGTAACCAATACAAAGATTTCTCTTTCTGAATGTTCTTATCACATGAAGTTCCGAAGAGTTTCTTGTTTGTGTAATTCTCATCTTCTCCATGAATTAAATTGAGCATTCGTCGTAACAAATCCTTCTCGATGCACTTTCGAAGACTCTCTGAAACGGTTTCGTTCTTTCGAATCTTGTGAAATTTCTCATTCAAATCCTTGAGTTCCTTTGGATCTACTTTGTATTCACAGAAGAACTGCTCAACATTAAATCGTTCTCCAGTTTTCTCTGATTCTAATTCATAGAACCAACGAGCAGTATACATATCTTCGAGATAATACTTATCGATGATTTTCAATCCATAATTCTCTGGATGAATCAAGATGTCTTCATCGACTCGACTCGATGTATCTGTATTGGATCCTTCCTTCTGAGATGGATACATAGAAGAGAAATCGAGAGCTTGAATAAAGAACTCTCTTCCATTTCGTTTGTTCTTGACAGCTCCTCCAATCAATGTTCTTTTATCGAAGTATTTCTTTCCAACTGCAGAATGAAGTCTATATGATCTCGATTCGTTGTCTGGAGAATCGTAATAGGCGATGTTTGAATGATGTGCATACCACTGAATTGTATTTGTTACTCTTGTACCAACGGCTTTGTGTAATGAATCATGGAATGTCGTATACGTCATATTTGACATTTCGACGAGATCACCAAACATGTTTCTTGAAATTGCAAGACAACCTGTAATCCAAGCATCTTGACAACAGTACTTTGCAACGAGATAGATATGTTTGCTCTCTTTCCAACATTTGAACATATAAGCAATCTTCATGTCGGTCTTTGTCAAAGTCTTTCCATTGTATGGAGAAACTATGTTAAACACCGACAACATCGTTTCAAGATTAGCTCTGTTACGTTGAGAAAACTTCTTGGGATTTTCTTTCTTAGCTGCCAACATAACATCGTGAAACAATGTAAAACCGCCGACGAATGTTTTGTATTGTCCGTCTTTGCTAATGTCTCCGTCTAACTTTGGACAAATAGTTTGGAACTTCGCAGTGGTGTTGATATAAAACGAAAGAGCTCCTAATAACTCGCCTTCTAATTTATATTGCTTACATTTGTTATAAATCCACAAATCATCGAACGTCCAGTTGTTGAAACCTGTTACGATGAATGGCTTAATGACCTTGATTTCTTCGATAAAGCATTTAAGCAATCTCTTCTCGTTCATTGCTTCATTCAACAATACTTTTCGAACGTAATCTAATTCATTTTCCGATTCAGATTTTGGTTCTAATGGAATTCCACAACACTTGTAAGTTGTTGTATCTGTTGCTCCGAAATCTGTTTTGACGTTGTCGAAATTCGTTTCTGGAAGATAATCATACAAACGATAAATGTGAGTCTTGGACTTTTCATTGATTGTGTCTGGTTCGCATTTGTATTTTTCGATATCTATCTTGTCGAATTCCTTTGTTATATATGACAATCGTTTAATTGGTTTTGGATTGTTGATTCCGAAAATCGAAAATCCTATACAAATAATTCGATGACTGGTTTTCGTTGAATCTGGATTTTCACCAGGATTATAAGTTTCAATATCGTAAGCGATTGTTTTCAAATTATCGATCAAGGATGAATTGTCTGAATCTTGATATAAACGAGAATCTACATCTTTACCAACCAATCGTTTAAAATCGACTGTATATACTCGTTTGAAATATTTACTCTTTATCGCCATTTGTCCATCAAAGACTTGATGATTTGGGTCAATTTTGTTCAATTTTGATAAATTGATTTTGATAGCTCCTATGTTTGGGAAATCGTATTTTGTCGACATATAATATGGGATGTTGTTGACATTCAACGAATTCAATGTGTATCTAAAAGGAGTCTCTGTATACTTATACATTACAACGTCGTAATAATCGATTTCATCTCGTTTCACTTCATCACCATTATGAGTAACCCTGTAGTATTTTCCATTGTCCTTTACGATTCTGCTATATTCAGCATATGCATAAAGAGAGATCAATCGATGACATTCTTTGAGAGCCCAAATATTTTGAGATCTGATAGCTATGTATTTGTATTCGTGTTCGAATGTACAAAGTTGTGAATCTTTCATCTCGACTGTCGAATAAGCACAATTGTTTTGTCTAACATACGACTTGATTTGATTTTCAAACTCCTCGAATGGTATACCGGGGAACTTGATGACCAAGAATTCCGTTATCACATTGGTTACTCTTAATAAATTCAATTGATTGGAAAATGGATTTGGTGTTTCTTCATCTGTTAGAAATACATAATCGATACAGTTGTTGTAAGTCTTAGATACAAATGCGTTTGTGTATAAATTATAACAATCTTCCATTTTATAACTTACATAAAAAAATCGTTTGATTTCGTCCAAAAATATAACAAAATGTTAAGATTTAAGATTAAATTATAAATGCAAAACATTGTCGTAGTTTGGTATATAAATTTTTGTGTCAGTCAAGCACTGAGGACTTGATGGCCATTTACCGTGTTCATCACGATATCTTCGATTACATGTATTTGTGTGAGGACTGTATGGGAAACAATCTTTACACCAACCCTTTTCGCAGTAGTTGCATACTACACGTCTGGTCCATGTAAGTTCCTTTCCACAGCCTTCGCAAATTTTTGCAGCATGTGCACTGAATTTTTTACATTGATTGATGTGACTTTCATATTGTCGTTTGCACATTGATTTTCCGCAGTACAAACATTTATAACCGAATTTTTCGATGTGCAAAGTATAACAATCTGATATATTTGGATCATAACAATAATATTCATTACACCATTCACATCGTTTTCTGTTTGGTCGTTTTTGATACACCTTTGAATTGAGATCCAAACACAAAGAGCAATTACATTTTTCATCTTTTCTGGAATATGCATGTGGCCAGACATATTCTATAGTTGCTGTAGTGTCAACCGGTTGTGCTTTTCTTTGCATTTCACTTTCGGTATGATAATATTTAAGTGGGTCCCTTCCTTCTTTTTCCTTTTCCGTGTATCTTCCCATATAATCATATTTATAATCAACGTATGCTGGATCGTTACATGATGAATAATATCTATAGGATGAACAAGATCCGGCCGTTGGATAACCTGAACCACAACTGCTCGATGAACAGACAGATGAAGTTGATGGTGTGCTTTCAGTATAATATCCATAATCTTTGGTATTATCAGTTTCACTACCACAACAGTCACTGGTGTCGATTAGATAATCATATTTTCCGCCAAGTACTCTATTATAAAGAGCTGGTATAACTGAACTTTGATGGCAAACATCTGTATTGTGTGATTGTTTACGGGAAGTATAAGATCCGAAGATGTTCTTCGTTGGTGATCGATTTAAATTCCAACCATTGTCTTTCTCGTGACCTGTTAAGTATTCTGAAAGTACACTTCCATTAGCGGTTGATTTAAATGAAGATGGACTCTTGGCCCAGAATCCAGTTGGTGTTCCGGTTTGATGGTATTTTCCATCTGCACCTAATGTTAATCCAGCTTCTTTCAAATATTGATCTAAACTATCACCACGAATGATAGTTGGATAATTTAAATAAGCTTCGGGATTTGCATCATAAAGAGCTTGAGCTCTTGGATCATTATCTAAATAGAATTTTGATGAAGCTTTAAACATATTTTCAACACTAACTAATTTGGAACCACAAGCTACATGACCTGCGTTCCATGAATTTTCATCACATTTGTATGGAACATGAGCCTTTCCATTTATAACATAACCACGAATATCTACATATCCTGCTTGTTTAAAATTTGGATACATTTTCTTAAGTGCTGCTCTATCTCCGGCTTCCATTTTTGCTATATCGATTCTTCTTTGAACAGTATCATCGCCATCTTGAACAATGTCGAATTCATCAAATCTATTATCGATTGGATAAGTAGTTCTTGGATCTTCTCGTAATTTACCTCCAGCGAGCGGATTTCTTGTTCCGATTGGTTCTCCTTTTTGTGGTTTTCTATAACCATGTCTTCCGTTCCCATTTTGTTGTTTGGTTAACATGATTGGCATTCTTTTACCTATTTCTTGAATTTGCTCTGAAAAAGTTCCTCCATTTGGTCTTCCACTAGATGCTATACATCCAGATTGTCTTGGACCTCCTTTAGATGGTTTTGAATTCCTTGGTGGTTCATATACATAACCTTTTGGTCTAGATGATGAAGAGCCTCCTCTTCCTCCTCTTGATGATGATCCTCCTCTTGATGATGATCCTCCTCTTGATGATGATGATCCTCTTGATGATGATGATCCTTTGCCCATTTTAATTTGTCTGAGGAATAAAAAAATTGTTTCCCGACTAATTATATACTTGGGTATTCTATTCCATTTACCAAATCGGATTCAATATCGACCTTTTGTGTAGTAACACTTTGTTGCAATGAATTTAGATTTTGTTGTTGTAATGCATTTCGAGAACGTTTACGAATCTTTCGTGTATTGTCTATTGTAAATTTAAGTTTCATTACATTAAGCCAACGACAAGCGGGTTTAATAACGCATGTTGGAATATACACTCCTTTGAATGCTGATGACACTTTATATTTATCTATTGTCTCGTTGTTGATCAAAATATATCGTTTATAATCAATTGAATATTTTCGATTATACGAATCAATGAATTCAGCTGGAACGAACATATCTACTTCGCCGTGTTCATTCAAACGGGATTTTGATAACAACATTGTTTTCAACTTCGGTGTAAATGGTTGTAATTTTGGATTGTTTTGATTGACTGCAAATAGGAAATTGTTTATGTTAACATATGTTAAATTGTCAATTGTTAATCGTCTTATATTGAATTTATCGAACAAGACGAATTTATCAAATTTTATTTCTTCAGTCATTTTTAAATTTGGAGTTGTTCAAAAAAATTACTTTATACAACGATTATGACATCGATTAATTCAACTTGAGATAATCTTTCAAAATGTAATACACGAATATGTCTTGAAGATAATGTGGGATATAAAGACCGCCCATTACATATTTTTCGTCCTTGTCTAAATGCATTGTTGTTTTAAATGTATCTGGATCGAGGAAGAATGAAGATCTCGTATTGTCAACATTCCAAACGAACCAAGTAGTGTTCTTAAATCTTTCGCTAAGTGTATCCCATTCCGTTATATGGACTGTCAAGTCAAATATCTTATCTAAAGTCTTCAACATTGATCTGCAACCAATGTATGGACCTTTGAATTCAGGTGTCTCATCTTCGACGTCGACATATTCCAATGTACAACATTCGCATTGAGTGTTTTTATCGTTTGAATAATGGATTGAAATTTTTCCGTTTGTGAAATTAATTTCCTTAACCATCTTGAATTACCTTTTATAATAAAAAATTAGTTACAACAAATCTTTAAATCGCGATGTCAAAAAAACTAAACTTGTTTTCTTATAAACACTTTAATTTGATTTAACACGATTTCGATTTTTAGTTAGATTGATTCAACCAATTGAGAAAATCGTTGAACAAACATTCTGGAATGTACACTGAGCAATATCTGTCGAATTCGTCTGTGACAGCTCCGAACCAAGTTCTATCTACTTTGACGAACAAAAGATAATTCGTCTTGCTGAATCGATTTACGAGGTCAACAATTTCTTGTGGGCTGAATCTCTTCTTGTTGCTCTGACTGAAATCTGTCTCACTACAATAATACTCGACGATTGGTCCAAATCGAGTATTATATGGTCTGAGCAACGACACCCACTCGTAGTAACGATGTCCTTCGTATTCCAATGTGATGACATCGTTCAAATCACCGGCTTTTTCTCTTGTGATTGTGAAGAACTTTGTTGAAATGATTGTTGTTGACATCTTCTTCTTTCTTGTTATTGTTTCTTTTCGTGTTGAAGCTTCATAATAAAAAAATAAATTCTAAAATGGACAACACACCGATTAGAAATCAACACACCGATTAGAAATCGGCTAAGTCCACATCATCAGATGAAATCTCTGGTAAAGGATCTAATGACAACATTGTTTGGTTTAATTCATTCTTAACAGTTTCTCCAACTAATGGAGAATTCAAAACCGTTTCGATGATATCTTCTACGGCAGTTTCTTGTGTTTCTTCTTCAGCTGCGATATCGATTTGTGGTTGATTTAAAATGTTGGATTGTTGTTTTGGTTCAAAGATGTATTCTTCCGACTCTGAATCAGAATCATTATCGGAATCTTCAAGATATGTTGAATCCTTTTTGTTTTCCATCTCTTTCTTTTTACTGACGTTGTTATAACTTGATTTACAAGTGATGTAGAAATATAATGGGTTGTTCCAGGAATTCAATCTGAGAATTCTTCCGATCAATTGATGAATTTCATCTTTATTGGCTGGTTCATTCCACACAATGATAGCAAGAATATTTTGATGAAGACCGATTAAAGAATTCATTCCCGACTTGAATTCGAGTTCAACGTTGTACAAATTGCTTTCTTTGTTTGTGTTGAATTGTTTGAAGTATTGTCTAATTTTGCCTTCCATGTACTGTGGACAACCATAGAACAACACACAAGGCTTGGTTGTATTTAATGTATGTGGTTTGATTTCGAGATTCTTGAGTACAGAATCGATTAACTGGATTGAATTGATTGTTAACTGATCCTTTGGGAACAATTGGATAATTTCTCCGTTATTAGAATTATCAATTGTTACTTCAATTGCTCTTCCCTCTGTGTATTTTGGAGTAAAACCATCGATGAGCATTTTAAAGAAGTAATCGAAATGAGCAGAATTCTTGAGATCTGTTGTATCCATGAATGAATCTACAAGAGAATAACTCTGGACATTGGAATTTGCCTTGCTTCTAACACAATTAACGAAATATGTTGGATTTTGTTTGTGGCAGATAGTACAATAGCAATGTTCAGAAGTTGTTTTTGTGTTCTTTGTATGATCGATAATGTCCTTTGTAGCCATGCATTTAGCACATTGATAACAGAAGAATGATCCACAACAATTAGAAATGAATCCCCAACCATTGTTACAACATTCGTATGTATTTCCACAGACTTGACAATTCTGATGAAGTATTGGTTCTGAACCAGTTGCTATTGTATTTCTTGCCATCAAGTTTTTGTAAAATGGATTTGGAATTTCTCTTGTCTTAACAGGACCATTAGCAGAGTCTTTGTATAATTCCTTGACGGTTGTGTTCATATATTCGAGTTTCCATTTTAAGTAATGTTTAACTCTGTCTTCCTTTAATTTTCCATTCTTCAAATCGATTTCGACATTGTTAATGGCATTACCCAATCTGTCCATGTTGTGAATCAAGAAAGTTAATCCGAGATAGTCTTTGATTTTGTTACCGTTGTTCTCAATAGCCGAATATAAAGCTCCCGGTGGGAAATTGTATTTAGAGGAGCAGTAATCTTCGAGACCTTGAATATGTTGATAACTCGAGAAATCCGTTTCAGATGAATTTATATTGAATGTAGCTACTGAGTTTCTAAGAATACCCTTTTGTGTCATCTCAACAGGAGCAACCATAGAAATCTTATCGACATCCATGTGTCTAAGAGTGTAATAGCTTGGAGGAATTCGATTCTTGTCTCTTTCGAATCCAGATCCAGATACAAACAATGTCGATGAAGCGAGAATTTGTCTATAATCGTCGACATTGTTCATATTTGTATAATCATCAATAATAACTCTCATGAATGGTTGTTCGTATGAGAATTGAACAAGTCTGTTAATAAATTCGCTTTTAGCTGGAACGATCAAAATTCCAGCGTTCATATCGAAATCTCTCATTGAATTAACAAACTTGATTTTTGAATGTTCGAGGATTTTTGGATGGAAATCTTCTCGAAGATAGTTGAACAATTGATCCATTAAGTGATCATGTGTGATGATTACTGTTATTGGTCGTTGTGTATACTCGTAATGCTCGATTACACAACCCTCTTTGCCTTCTATGTAACCAGGATTCTCGTAATAAAATGGATATACTTTTGGTTGAGTCATCTCGTTATCCGGAATATGTTTTCCTGATGTTGAGACGATAATTGGATGACTTGGAACTGTTTTGTAAAACAATGCGAGGAACAAGAACACAAGAGATTTACCGGCTCCGATTGGTAAATGCAATAACCAACCGTTTGATCTGATTGTCTCGCCGGTTGTTTCACAAACGTACTTTCCGTTTAATTCCAATTCTCGAATTTTCTTGATTGAGTCAATTTGATAATCGTAAAGTGTTTTGTTGACGCACTTCAGCTTGTTATCAAATTTTGGATCTTCGAATTCAACGAATTGTTCTGACTCATCATAGAACACGGTTTTGTTTCTAGAAGACCATTTGTTTGGTTTGTTAACGAAGATGTTATTCTCATTCGTCTTTATAATTTCTCCATTGATGATGCTCTTGATTGTTGTCTTCGTTACTCGTTGTCCATAGAAATTTTGAAATTCCTTAAAAGCAGCATCAATCAATTCTTGATCGGACATTCGTTGATAACGACATTCCGTATTTTTAACAGTTGGCACTGCTTGTTTTCTAGGAGCTAAGTTTTGGTTTGGTGGATTTTTAACTGGATCTGCTGTTCTCTGTTTTATAACAGGTTTCAAATTTCCAGCTTTGACGAATTGCTTTCCATAAACTGGCTGTGCTCGACCTTTTTGAACCGTGAAACTCATTTCAAACATAGAAAAATACGTGTTTAAAAAAAAATCTCTGAAAGTGTATTTCGTTAAAACCAACCGGCATAAAGATGCTCGTATATTTTAAAATCACGAACGAAATTAAAATAGTCTAGTCTAGAGCTGCTAATAATTGGTTTTCGATGGTCTTCGAAGAACAACAACGCGTTTGGATTGCTATTGAAAACACATCCGTATGTCTTGTTGATCAAATCTAAAATCGAAACGATCGTTGTATTCCTAGTTCTAACAATTCTCGGATGTTTGTTCCAACTGAGCTCGTTATTTTCACAACGATATAAATATTGTCCGTCGATCAATACATAATTCGTAACTGGTTCCTCGGTTTCAATGAAATGCGACAATGGAGTTACGAAGTACGTTCTCGTCGGAAGCGGTTGATATTTTTCGAATTCTCTGTCGGATTGTTCGTAGATCTCGTCGCAAATGTAAGTATATATCTTGTTCCAAATTTTTGGAGAATAGACTGATTGCCAGTTTGTAATTTCTACGAACATGTCGTCGACGGCCTTTTTATATGCTTCGAATTGATAATGCTGGTTGTGCATGTTATTTGATCCACTCGGTTTTTCGATCTTGAAGATGTCGGCAATTTTAACAACATCATCGTATTCGATGTCATCCGTTGACAATGATTGTCCATTGAAGTCTTCGTTCTTGAATTTAAGTATTCCGTTGTAATGGATGAACCTCGTTAATGATTTACACAACTTTCCTCGATCGAACCAATCTTTTCCGCTTTCGACTCGTTTGACTTCTTCTGGAATGAAAATCAATTCAGTTCTGTGGTTATCACATAACTCGCATACGTTGTATAGTTTGATAAACTTCTTCGCGATGAAGATCAATGCAAGAGTTCGAAGGTATACGTTTCCTGAGAAATTCTGTTTAGACAAATACAACAAAGATTTCTCGATTATGAAATTTGCGATCAACTTGATGTCGCCGCAGATGTTGTGAATCTTTTTTTGATCGAATTCTATGTTCCAAAACTCAAAGATGTTCATTTCTAAACGAGTATAATTGAACAAAAATAATAGTTATCGAATTAATCATACCCGTTTATTCTAAATTGAGATATTTCTTCAACAACATTGGTATAACTTCCGTTTGTTTGCCTTCGACTACGATAGCTTCGTCGTTGAATAAGACGTTGACCTTCTTTGTTGATTTTGAAGATCTGAATTTCATGAATGACATATGTGACTTATAAATTTGATCGAGAGCAACAGTACAATGTTTTGTTAATTCATCTCGATGGTTTATCACTGCTGTTTCGAATTTGCTAATGTCATTTTTCAAGGCAGTGAGTTCGTTGAAAATCTCCACGACCTTTGCTTTATACTTTCCGGCATTTTTCTTATCCTTTGGATTGTTTGGATCGGCGTTGAGATTGACGAGTTGTAACAAATCATCATAGACGTCATCTGTGTATAATTCAGGAGCAACAACGTTCAAAGTTGGAATTGGCATAAGTTGATAATAAGTATCAGGAACCAAATTAACGATGTCTTGTTTCCAAGAAGTCTGATAAGCTTTTGATGCAATCAACATTTGTTGAAATACTTCCTTCTTCACTATTTTCTCGGAAGTTTCACAGAATTGTCTGATCAAATTTTCTAAAGTGAGATGAGTGTTCTTTAAAGTATCGAAGTGATGATACAATTTAGCAGGATCAACGATGATCTCCTTGATTCTACCAACGTTATTGTTGAAATGAGTCATGAATGTTCCTTCTTGAAGAGTCATTTGTTAACAAAAAAATGAGACTAATAATTAAATCTCGAGTACACTTTATTCACAATCTGTTTATTCACAATCTGTTTATTCACAATCTGTTTATTCACCGCCTTCTTTATTCAAAGCCCGTATAATCATCGACGAAGTTGGATTCTATCGCTGTTGTTGGACAATAACATTCGAACATCTCGTAAATTGAATTTCCTGATGAAACCAATGATTCGAATGTAATCAATTTAGAATAGTTGTCGATGTCAAGTTTTCGATTTATCAAGAGCTTGATCAACATGAATGCCGAAACTCCTGAATCGTATTTCTTCCATTCGCAGAACAAGTAATAAGAGAAATCGGATTTACTCTTAAGTTTGTCAGCGTTCTTGAACAAAGATGCGAATGGAAACATCTTCAAATCCGCAACGATATCGAACGAATCTTTCCAATATAAACAATCCTTGGAATTGCAAATATTAAATGATCGAGATGTTGAAGACAATTCACTCTTGAGTACGATGTTTTGATGATTGACAGATAATGTATGATTTGCGTATTCTAATTTTGCAGAACCGAGTGTTTTCTCGATGTTTCCGAAATCTTTTGCTTCGCATATCATTAATACAACCATATCATTTATCATTTGTGAATAATCAATGACTTTTCCGATGTCTTCTTGGAATTCAACTTGAGAATTGATTCTGTCTCCGTAGAAGATTTGTTGTAATGCTTCGATCTTTGAAATCTTAACAACGCTTCCTAATGATCTCTCAATCTTTTCAACTGGTGAAATATATTTGATCTTGATGTCATTGTTGTCTTCTTGGAATAAGATTGCATATCTGTTCGAAGTTTTATCTGTCTTTGAAATTGAACTTGTTATCGCAGCAAGAGGAAATTCAAACCAGATGTCATCGATTCCAGAAGCGTGAATCAATGGATACGACAATTCGAATTTTACGAACACGACTGGGAAGTACAATGCCGAAGAAAGCACTAAAACCAAGTGTGATCCGTTTTCAACGTAAACCGCTGTGAATGGCTTAATCTTACGAATTATATTTATAACTCTGATGAACATTGGTTCGTTTTGAATTGCTAATCTCGTTTCCTCGTTTGAATAATTCTCAACGATGTTCTCTTTCTTCTGTGGTTTCGATTTCGATTGAACTGGTTGAACTTCTTTCTTCACTATCGTTTCGACTGGCTCATTTGTTATAAGCTTGATGATGTTTTCCAATTTGTGCAATGTATTGAAGTTTGAATAAATATCTTGTCGCAACATTTACACTTTGATTAAAAAAATTACTTTGACTACTTCCGAAAATTGATCAGAGATTAATTATAAACGTCGTCTAAATCGATATCAATTTGTACTTGTTGTTGTGGTTGCTGAGATTGTTGTACTTGTTGTTGTGGTTGTACTTGTTGTTGTTCAATTTGTTGTTGTTGAACCGATTGGAACTCGGATACATCAACAGTTGGAACATTTATATCCGTTCCTCCAACATCCTTGAACAATGGGACTTCGGTAACAGTTGTTTGTTTGTCTTCTGTTCCGGATCCATTTGGATTAGCAACTCGATTATAGAGATCCTTTCTTTGGGATTCTCTAGAAGGACTCTTCTTGTTAAATGTTTTGGAATCGGCGATCAGAATCTTGTCTTCGGCAATCTTCTTATCCAACTCTTCTTGAATGCTTGTTGCTCTATTAATAGCTTCGATTCTTGCTTTGTTCATTTCTTGAGCATCGGTTTCGAGTTGTTGAATTTTCAACTGATACTCCTTGAGTTGCCTTTGTGATTCATTAAACTGCTCATTGAGATTTTCGACATCTCTCTTTGTTTTAAATGGTTTAATGACCAACAAGACAACGATTGTAATTACGAGAACCACGATCAAAACGAGCAATATAATAGTTGTCTTTGACCAAGGGCTTTGTTCTTGTTTAACTGGTTGTGGTTTTGGTTTTTGAGGAATTTTAGCCCTTTGCATTTGTCCAGCACCTACTTGAGCTGGATTTGTCGCTTTCTGCTGGACGACGAATGGATCGGTAACATTTGTCATTTGCTTAGTGATGTCGACAAAAGAATTTCCAATTTGTTCCTTGATTGGTTCTTTAACTGGTTCTCTCATTTGTTCATTGAAGTGTTCATTTTCTCTTCTGTCGATCAAAGAATTGTCGATCAAAGCTGATTGACCGTCTGAGTCGCTGAAAAGACTTTTGACTTCTATTTGTTTGTCTATGAAATCTTCCTCAACGGTAGCGTTGTCGGAAGTTTGAACTGGTTCAGATCGCATTGGCATTGAAAACAGGTCAGATGACTCAAGTGACATTTATGATTAAAAAAAGAGTTCGAAATTTATCAATTGCACAAATAAACAATAAGGAAACAGTTGAGCATTCCCTTTTTAAATTTTTTAACAAATGGATACAGCTGTGATCTTATTAATCATTTTGGTAGTCATAGTAATTACTATTGTCGTCGGTATTTTGCTCTTCGACGAAACAAAACCAAATCAAGCAATCAACCAACAACAAGATACCGGACCTGTTATCGATAATGGAATGCCACCAAAGGAAACTTTCTTCGCCATTGGCGGTGAAGGTGCGGTTGTAAATAAACAAGGCGCAATTATCGGTAATCACATCTATACAAACGGTATGTTGAATCAACCATGGGAAGAAATTGTTGATTCTGTTAAAAATGACAAGCCTCTTAAGGACAAAACAGTTCTCGGTAGTACCGCAGGAGATGCTTTCGAAAACGCTTGGTCAAATCATAGAAATCAAACAGAAATGACTGAAGGAAAGGAGATCGGCGTTCAAACACCAGAAGAAATCGCTGAGAAGGAAAAACAATTGAGCAGAACTCAAAACAACAATACTTCCTGTATTTACTCAAGAGGAGGAGCTAGTAAAGCAAAAATTAAGCTCGACCCATTAGGAACAAGAGGAGTTTCTGATTCATACCACACACCAGAACGAGATAGAAATCATAAGATTTATGATGGAGGAGCTGTTGTATATGTTCCAGGCTTCGATCTCGACACAGCAAACATGACAAGAGACATGACTTTGCAAGGAAAGGGTTGGAGTAAAGGATTTGCCGGAAACACTGTTCACGACTTTAGCACTAACGCAACAAAGGAACAGGAAGTATCCGCCTTACAAAGTTTGGATGAAAATACAACGATGGAAACATTTAGCGCATCCAATTAATTCTTCTAAATTCTTCTAAATTATCCGTCACTTATGTTTTTTTAGTCGAGGATAAAAATAAAGACACTCGGCCGCAACTATATGTCTGCCGATGATTAATTAATTGTCTCAAATGATTAATTAATCATCTTCGTCTCTGAGTTTATCGAATTGCATTTTGATTCCATTGATTTTAGCTTGTTGATATGAGCTGTTTGATACTTGATAAACGTCATTGTCTCCAAGTCCGCTTAAAGCAGCTCTGTCGGAATCTTTACACAATCTCGCGAATTGAGCTTCGAGATTCTTAAGTCTTGCATCGATTTGTTGCAATTTGATTTTGTCGACGGAGAAATTTGTGTCTTCGACGTATTGTCTTTCGTCTCCTTCACAGAATGTTTCCGTCTTAAACTGTTGAATTTGTGGCATGACATGTTGTCTATAACCGCCAAATTTCATTGTATCATCTGCCTTAGATTGTGATGTGGACATTTTATTTTAGTAAAAAGAGCTCGAATTTACTTTTGCGATAATAATTTAGCAATCATTGAAATCCGCTTTTAACGATTTTTACAATAACCAAATGTCTAAAATCAACATTGATGAATTGGGCAAGAATTTATACGGCGTAGAAGCCACACAGATGCTTGGAGGAGGAAAGTGTTCTGGTAAAAAATGCAATGGAACAAAGGCTGGAACAAAAAAGCCATCTAAGAAGAACACCGGTGGCGCTGCTGCAGAAAAATATGAAATCGTTCCATACCCAGAATACTGTGAACACCCAGACTTCAAGAAGTTCATGCATAACTTCTATTTATATAAAGTCATGACTTTGACAAAAGCTGCTTGCATTTACGTTATTCCACCAACAAAGGAATTAGACGAAATGATTCAAAAATTCCAAGCCGAGATTAGAAAGCAAGGATATGATGTTATGTCAGAACAAGCTTTGAGATGGTCTGCTTCTAATCCTTGCGAATACAGAAAGTGCATATTCGATGTTTTCGGAGATGCTGATCCAATGGCATACAGAATTGCTAAAGAAACAGCACCATACAATAACTTCGGAGTCGTAAAGAGAACAAACAGATTGTGTGAACAATTCTGGTTCAAATACGTCGACGCATCAACAGTTTTAATTTCTCCTTCTGAAGAATGTAAAACTGGCGAAAAGGTCAAATTAATTGCTAAGTGCACAGCAAACAATTCATTCATCTTCCAAGGAAAAATTCCAAAAGCCGAAAAGGTCTATACAAAGGCTTTGTTAACTGGAGGAGATGAAAAAGAATTGAGCGAGAACGATCTCAAAGTTATTTTGAGCAAGAAGAAACAATTCTTCGAGAAACATGGAGCTGAAAAATTCGTGTATTCAATGTCTCTCTATAACAACATCTTACCACACTTCTCTGGAGACATTCTTCATACAGCATTCTGCATTTTGTATGACAAGTCAATCGTTAATGTTCCATCTGCTCCAATCAAGAGACAACAACTCGAAAGTGAAGCTAGAAAGTTGATTAAGAAGATGAATTTGATCACTAGCAAAGACGATTTCTCCAAATGCAAGAAATCTCTCAAAACACAATACTTCAATGCCAATGGAGCTACTGCTCTTGAAGCATCAAAGAAGTATGCTAAATCATTGAAGACATACTATCAAAAGGTTGGAGGACCAGTCATGTTGAAAGCAGATATTTCAACAAACATGTGGAAAAATGGATTTGCTGGAGATTTCTCTGCCATCATGAATGTAACACAAGCCTTAGATGATCCAGAAAACTCCGATTTGGCCAACGCAACAAGATTTGATTTCAATGCCTCCGATAAAGAATTTACAACAAGTAAATTGAATTCAATCATCGATACATATCTCAGTGCTTATCCATTCGTCGGTATTACAGCCAAGAACTTCGCTCCATTCGTTGCTTTCAGAGGCGGTTTCGAAGATGAAGATGAAGAACAATCTCGAGAAGAAAACGATGAACAAGCTAACTTGGAAGATTTGATTTAAGTAACAAAATTAATCGAAAGTAATATTTACAACAATTAGCTTTTCGATTATTATTTTTTTCAAATGGGCAAAAGTGAAAAAAATGCTGGAATCATTCTCCTCGTGGTGGTTCTTTTAATTATCGCTTTAGTGGCTTATCTTGCCTTCACTCAAAAGGAACCATTCGAAAAGGGTTCTCTTGTTCTCGACTTGTCGGTCGATAAACTTAAAGAAGACGTCAAAAAAGATTTAGATGCCATTGGTGTCAAAGTCAAAAAATAAATTTTGAACACTTCGTCGACGAATTACACTAAGTCGTTATTTTTGAACAATTAGTTCAAATATTTGTAAAGCGACTTATATCTGTTGTTGTCGTTGTTGACATTGTCATTGTTGGCATTGTCGTTTCGTTGTCGTTGTCGTTGCTGTTGTTGTCGTTGCTGTTGTTGGTATTGTCTCCATCTCATTGCATCGATTGCCTTTGTCGCATCTCTTATAGCTGATGCGTATATAACTGGTTCTCCTTCATCGATGTCGCGACTGTAGTTTTCTCGATTTCGAATTGCTCGAGATTTTCTCTCGACCATGTCGGCCCAGATTCTTTCATATCGCTCTTCTGTTTTGTCGTTGATGTGTGACATTTCCACTTTGACTGTAGAATAAAAAAATAACTTTCAGGATAGCGGTTTATTTAAATTTCTTGCGCAATTCCCGCTCAATTAATAATAAATTAAAGATGAAAATAATTGAATAAACGATTCTTTTGGCCTTCATCGATTTCTTAGTCGAATTAAAATTTTTAGATCTCGAAATTCGTCTTCGTCGAAGATTTCAAAATTTATTTATTTAAAAGTCGGGGTCTTAAATTATTATTTTTACTTTAAAATGCTTAGTCACAATACATTGCTCGGCTCTACAGATCAGGGTACATCCTTCTCTGATATTATCATTACAACAGTCAACTCCGTGACAGACGGACAAGTGACTGGTTTCCAAGCTTTCATCCATGATCCAAAAGCTTTGAAAGAAACTGTTGAACAAGTCGGAAAGATGGCTATCCCAAAGAGATTCATTGAAGCTGTTACAGCAAGAAGAGTTGCAACAAACTCAATTAACTCAGTTTGGAGATGTCCACTTAACTTGCAAACACCAATTACAACTCCACTTCCATGGAGCATTATTGAAGCTCAACAAAACGAAAAGACATCAACAGGTTCAAGTGAATTCCAAATCATGAGAACAGTTGATTTCATCGGAAGAAACTATATTAGAATTGTTCTTCCAGAAGTTAACACACAAGAAATCGGAATGAGAGCCGTTGGTGGAGTTGCTCCAGAACCACTCTCAGATCCAAAACAAACATATCTTGGTGCCTGGCACAGAGATCTTGTTCCAAGAATCATCGACAAAGTTTCATTCTATCCAAGATCATCACAACACAAGTTGTTCACATACACAGGTTATGATATTGCCGTTCATAACGTTATCTTCGGTAATGCTAACAAGGAAATGAACGATTTGATGGCTGGTGAAGATAAATTCGAACTTGCCTATGATCCATACAGAGTTGACGGATCAGCTCTTGGTATTGCTTCATTCAAGGGAATTGATACATACTCACAATTCGAACCAGTCGACGAACAAATCTCAACTGGAACATTCTATTCAAGAGGAGTTAAATATCAAGGACTTAATGGACAAGAAAATGTCGCCACACCAATTCCATCAGTTAGCGGAGCTACAGACGGATTCATCGATACATTCCAACTCGACACAACAATGGATGATGAAGAATTCAAATCATTCTACAGAAGAAACGTCTGGTACGAAGCCCCAGTTGCTGTTCCATATGACTGCAGACATTCAATTCACTCAAGAAGATTCCTTCATAGAAAGGCTGTAATCATTGTACCACTCGATGTTCTTCCATTCGGATATTCAATCGAATCATCACTCCCAACAGCTGGTCTTGCTGGAGATTGTGGATTCATTTCAATCCAAAGATACTCAGACTGGTTCGATAAGGCCTTCTACTTGACAAGACTTAGCGATATTCCATCACTCCACCCAATTGTCCAACACACACATCTTGCTGTTGATGATTATGTCAAGGGTAAGATCTATTCAGGAGGAAAATACACAAATGTCGTGGAAAAACTCAAAGCCGGAGATCCAGAACTCGGATGGGTTGATGAAAGATCAATTGGTCAATATGGTAATCCACAATTTGTCAGAGGATCACTTATGCAAACATCACAACCAGAAACAACACCAGCTGAAATTCTTGCTGAAACAGATACAAAACAAAGACAAGAAGGATCAGTCATTGGAAAGAATGTTGCTGGTCTTGAAGGATTCATTCCAACAACAACACAACCAATCAAGACAGAATACTTCGAAGAAATGGAACCAGAACCAGAATACGAAGGAGGCGCAAAAACATATCAAGCTATTGAAAACCCAGAAGCCAAATACTCCTCAAGATTCTATCACAGAGGAGCTTATGGAGGAAGAGTTGTCAATTCTGGAAAGACATTCAACTTGACATCAACAGCCAGATCAGCTAAGGCTGCTAACAGAATTGATTACCAAACAGATGCTTTCGATGAATCACAAGTCTTCTTGTGCAAACCATCATCAATTGACAGAGCCTGGTATCAATCATACCTTTCACAAATCTCAATTAAACTTCTCCAAGTTGGATATGTCACAATGCCATGCATTAAGCAACTCCTTACAAAACTTCCAAATATCTTCATTACAACAGAATGGTCAGACTCAGACATTCCAATTACACAACAAGAATTCACAATTAACAACGATAATTACGTTATGGCTCTCTTGTTCTGGTTCTTGCCAGAAGACTCAAACGGAGTTACATCAATGAGAGTCTATCCACATCACAAGATCGATACAGAATATCCAATTATCGGTGGAATGCATCTCCAAAACGAACAAGCCCAAGGAAAGATGGACTACTCATGGGATATGATGAATCTTATGACACCAGCTCATATGGGTCTTAATCCACTTATGAGCAATATGGGTATCATTTCATTCACACCACTCATGAAACCAAATACACTTCCATATGCCATCTACGATCAAAACGTCTGTGGTTACATTAAGGGTAAATTCCTTAAGGGAGACGACAATGCCGTTTATACAGGACATGTTAACATGAGAGCTGGTAATGTTAAATGTGTCACAATCGGTATTAACGGAGCAGCTCTTGTCAACCTCTCACTCTTTAGATTGGTCTTCTAAGCAATTTTAAGATCGACTGTTTAAGTGTTTGATATTTTTTGTTCATTCGCGAATGACAAAAATATAATTTAGAACGTTTATGATGTTAAACGTTTAATACACTGAATAATTTAAATCCTCCGGAATTTCGTTTGGGAATAAAATTCGTTTAATTTTGTTTGCGTTTGCTTTAATCAATTGATCGAATTCATCCTTCAATGGTATATCACTTAAATCTATACCAAATGTATTATCATATGAGTCCAAATAGATTCTCTTTTTAAACAATTGAACTCCGTGATATTCTTTCATCTTCGATGGAAACATATGGAACCAATAACAACCGAAAATCGTTTTTAAATACTTTTCAATATGTTTCGAAGTTGTCGATTGATTTATATAACACGTACTACTGTTTGAAAATACTCCATGCGCACTAGTTGAATTATATTTGATATTGTCTAAATCCGATTCAAGAAAATTTGCAATAAATCCTCTGATATAAGGTTCATGATTATCTGAAAACTCTACATCTATGTATAAGTGTTCATTGCACATTACTTCTGACGGGTCAACATCTTGAAACGATCGACCGGCTATTAAATAATCTTTGTAGTCTTCGGGCTTTTTGGGGCCTTTATTGAGATGAATTGCAAATGCATTACCTGGAGAAAGTATAATTTCATCATCTACTATAAATCCGAATTGTGTTTGAGTTGGTCGAATTGTATGGGTTTTCATTTAATATGATTTAAATAATTGTATAAAAAAATAATCCCGACACTTCAGTTAATTCTGTAAATTCATTTAATCATAAGCCTTCCAGAATCGACAAATCTCGCAATCACAATTGTTATCTGGACTAATGGCCAATTCATTTAAAATGAAGATTGGAGTAATACATAATGCAGAACACATGTAAGGATTTTCTTCGTTCCATTTTCGATCACCGAACATTAATCTGATTAAAGTCGTTGGACATTTTATATTTTTACATGCTTCACAATCACATCTTATCGATAAACATTCAGATATTTCGAATTTGCTCTTGAATGAATTTTCCTTTAAGTATTTAAACTTCTTGCAATTAGATAGATCGTATGATGCATATTGTTTCACGTCTTCTAAATTCATTAAATAAAATTGTTTAACTTCATTATCGTCATGACATTTCTTACAGACCATATTCTTAAAATAGAAACTACCCAATTCAACACACAATCGACACATACAACATCCAATACCAATTTCCATCTCTCTATCACATTCATCATGGAAAAACTTCTCACATACAGAACAATGCCATGGTTTTCTATCTACATCTCTACCGTGTTCTATCAATATCTGAGCAAAACATTTTGCACAATACTGTGTTTTACAACAAGTAAATTCTAAGTTCGACACTTCACCTACCGTGTATACGTGTTCAAGTGGAACGACGTAATGTCTAAAGCATTTGAGTGAGCAATAATACTCGTGACAATTGTCGCAATAAATTTTGCTTTTGCTGTTTGATTCTTGACAAACTGGGCAAGCGTTCATTTATTTTGTTTAGTTGGTTGAATCCTAGTATAAAAAATTATTTCTTTAATTAGTATTCTTCTTATAAATCTTCTGATGAATATTTATCAAAATCTTCTTCTTCGGAATCTTTTTTATATTCCTCAGAATCTTCTGTCCAGAATTGACATATCTTACAATTACAATCGTTTCTGGGATGACAAGCGAACAAACCCAAACCAACAATTGGACCAATGTCGAGTCCATCGTCCCAACCAGTTGCGTCAAGTAATTCTGGACAACTGTACATTAATCTGAATAATGTCGTTGGACATTTTATATTCTTGCACAATTCACAATCGCATTCGATCAATATATTATCTTCATCTAGAGAAATAGTGTCGTCTACAATTCCTCGATATTTTTTACATTCCGAGAAATCAAATGATATATCTTGTCCTCCATCGTAACAAATTAAATTCTCCCATTCCGGAGAGTCGAATGATATAAATTGCTTCACGTCATTTAAATCGCTAAGATTTAATTGTCGAATATTGCGTTTTTCATGACATTTTTTACAAATAATGTATTTTACGCCCAATGTTGTACTAACACATAATTTACACATACAACTTGCGTTACCCTTTTTCAAATTAGAATGACAATCGTTATGGAACAGTTTTTTACATCTCTCGCAGAATAATATATTTTCCCTACTAGGAGAATCAATTAGATGTGAATAGCATTTAGCGCAATAGCATGTATTGCAACAACTAAATGTCAAGTCTGTCATGTCATGCATATAATATTTACCTCTAGAACCAAATGGCCAATTTGGCCAGACTGACCATTTATATGTATGTCGAACGTTATATTCTGGAAAATTTTGATATTTCAAACATTCAAGAGAACAATAATATTTAACACAATGATCGCAAAAGAATTTTCTTTCTTCGTGTGTTTTCTGACAAACAGGACAAGTATACATTTAACAGATTATTTAATGTTTGTATAAAAAAATAATTACGTTAATTCGGTTACTTCATTAATTATAAGATTTCCAGAATTGACATAAATCGCAATCACAATCGTTATCCGGACTATTGGCGAATTCGTTTAAAACTCTAACTGGTCTTAAATCATTTCCCATTTCCCAAGCATTACAATCATCATTTAAGTCTGAGTCATGAAACATCAATCTAAATAAGAGTGTGTTACATTTTATATTTTTACAGAATTTGCATTCACACTCTATAGATTTTATAGGTAAATAATCTGATAATTTGAATTTTGGAAGGTTTAAAACTTCTTTCAATGTCTCAAACTTCTTACATTCTGAGAAATCAAATCCTATATAATGTTTCATAAAATTTGGATCTGTATACACCATTTTAACACGTTTGCCGTAATATTGTCTAGCATCTAAATTCCCCCATTCTGGTGAATCAAATGATATACATTGTTCAATATCATTCAAATCTTCAAAACTCAATTGCTTTACATTGTGCTTATCGTGACATGCAGGACAAATTACTTTCTTATCATTGTTTTTCAAGTCAATGCATAAATTACACATACAACTTTCATTACCGTGTTCTATATCACATTCGCATTCATCGTGGAAGAATCGTTTACACTCTTCACACCATACTATGATTTCATCTGTGTCTGTGTACATCATCCATGAATGACATTTGGTGCAATAACATCTACCACAACAACTAAATGTTAAATCTGTTAACTCTTGAGCACGACATTCATCGTATTCTGGGAAATCCTTGTACTTCAAACAATCTAAAGAACAATGGTGTTCATGACATTCGTCACAATAGAATTTTGTTTCTTCGTGTGTTTTCTTACAAGCTGGACAAGTGAACATTTGAATGTTTGTATAAAAAAATTATTTCCGATAACTCGATTAATTCCAATTAATTATAAGATCTCCAGTATTGACATACTTCACAATCACAATCGTTATCTGGTCTACTAGCGTATTCATATAAAGCTTTAACTGGTGTTAAATCACGTCCTTCGTCCCAGTAATTGTTTTTAAAGTTTATATGTCCGTTATGTAATATTAATCTAAATAAGAGCGTATTACATTTTATATTTTTACAAATGTTACAATCACAATCATGATTTTCAAGCATACAACGTAACCAAGCGCGAGCAAGAACGTATGGTTTTGGTTTTTTTGTTATAATTGCCATTTTTCTACACGGATTTTTGAATACCATATGACAATGAGATTCAAAAGCTTCTATGATTGACCAAAACTTTTCGCAATCTGAAAAATCATATGGATAAAGTGACGTACATTGTAAAATATCAAACTCATCTTTAAAACACACTTCTTTCACGTTGTGTTTAACATGACATGAACGACAAATAATCTTCTTTTTATCGTGTTTCAAATCAACACATAATCGACACATGCACCTCTTAAAACCATCATCAACAATTTTACCACTACGACACTTTTTATAATGGTAAAATCTTTCACACATATCACAAAAGGATATTGATGAATAATCATCTGAATCGATTAACTGTAAATGACATTTAGCGCAATAACATGTATTACAACAACTAAATGTTAAATCCGTTAATTCATTTAGACCACATACATCATATTCTGGAAAATCTTGATACTTCAAACATTCAAGAGAACAAAAGAAATTGTTACATCCAGGGAAAATATTTTTTTTTGTGATATCCATTGCAATGGAATTTTGTTTCTTCGTGTGTCTTTTGACAAGCTGGACAAGTGTACATCTGATTGATTATTGAATATTCGTATAAAAAAATAATTACGAATTTATGCATAATTCGAAGTTCTTGACTCTAAAAGAATTTTAATAACTTTCATCAAGAATTCATCTGACTCCGACAACTTTTTAGAATCATCGATGTTATCCAATCTTTCTGAATCGATTGAATCTTCGAATGTATCTTCACTAAATAACGAATCAGTATTTTCCGAATAATCGTTTTCGGTTATTTCAGGTATTTCGCCCAATTTAGAAATTATATCCTTTTCGAATACACCCAATCGAAAATCGATTAAGCCGATCACTCTTCTGATAATTCTATTTTCTAGAGCCTTAATGAAAGGATATTCATATTCAGCACATGTTAATACATAATCCTCGTTCAAAGAAACACGTTGTTTCATGTTTTTTAAAAAACAAAAGATTTGAAATATTATTTTTGTAACCCTTGATGAACGATTGGATGTCATCCAATATTTCTTCAATGTTCAGATCTCAAAAATATAAAATATAATGTCGACATTACAGCGATTTATTTTGGTTGTCGTGTTGGTTTAATCGATGGCAATACTGCGTTTTCTAATCGGTCTAATCTAGCACTTGTTTTTGCATTTGCTTCAGTCAATGCTAATAACACTTTTTGTTGATTTTGTATCATTTCGGCTAATGATGACACTGCATTTTCTAAATGATCCAATTTAGCGTTTACCGTTGCTTCTAATCGATCCATTCTTGCTTCTAATCGATCCATTCTTGCTTCTAATTTACCGATTCTCTCATTAACTCTTAAAGTAACGGATTCGGTAATTCTCTCTTCGAGAGGTTTGATGAATGAATAATTCTCCTCAGCATTCAATAAGATAATTCTATCGTATTCGTCCATGCTTTTAAAGTTTTTAAAATAATCTCTGGATATTTTTAACCTATAATTCGTTAATCGGGTAACATCAGTTACAATTCTAAAAGCATTACATATTTTCAATTTACACAACTCAATATTTTTTCCAACTGTTCCGTGTTTTGGTTTTATCAAGCAATTGTCTAAAATCTTGAACATGATATAAATCGCTATGTATTTCGAACAATACTCGTTTTCGAAATAAATACTGCTCTGATTATCTTCAATCAATTCATAATTCTCGTCGAACACTGTCTTTCGCGAAATTACATATGAAATACCATTAATGAAGTCTTTATCGATTTCCATGAGTCGCCAGCTATTCAACATATGACATTTACCCATTGATATATCATGAACACATGACTCCTTCAAACTAACAACAAGAGATTGTGGATCGTATATTATAGATATTGTAAAATCTTCGAAATCTTTTTCATAAATTTGATTCATTATAATTTGTGACATGTGTAATTGTATTACATTTTGAATAAAAAAATTAACTGCAGTAACGTCATGACGACGTTTGCTTACTGTAAATATTTTGATAACTCTTTAAAGTTCTTGACCAGTAATTGGATCACAGGTGTATCTTCTTCATTGTTCAATGGATAGTTTTCATCTAAACCGAGTTCGTCGATTACCATCATTAAGAAGCCTTTTCCAAGACTATCTAAATAACCACCGATTACTCCTGTTTCTGGAATGTCTTTGATTGTTAATGGGATTTCTAATTTACACAAACCATTGATGCATTCGAGAATTACATTTCGTTGAACATCTGTTAACAAATCGTAGTAATACTCTTTAGATTTGTTTTCAATATGTTTGAACAATTCTGGTTGTAATTCAAAATCGTTAATTGTTAAACAACTGCCATACAATTCCAATGAACCATTGACGAATTTAGCAAAATATCTGTCATACGATCGTTTCAAACATTTGTCTTTTGTGATCTTGGTTATCATGAACATAAATCTTTTGTAAGGCATTTCTTCATTTAGAATGATTACATTCTCCGGTTTAATTTGTAATTTACCATTGAATGTTTGGCCATTTGTTTTAACCAAAAGTTTGTTGTTTATAACGAAATAATTGTTTTCGTTTTGAGAATATGTGATGTTATATTTTTCAAAGACTGACATTATTATATGATGATTAAAAAAATTATCTTTATACACTACCAACTAATCAATATTTTTAACCGTTTTCCATATCATCGTCGTTTGAAATAAGTTCATCGAGAAATCCTCTTAAGGATCTTAAGTAATTATAATTTCTAAACGAAGTGGTATTTACGATCTGTTTTGGAGTTATGAATTTATCGCGATTACCGTGATCAAACGGATTAAAACATTTCTCCTTGGATATAAAAAGATCTTCAAAATCTTCAAAATCTTTGATATGATATGGATCTATGTTCTTTTTAAGTTTTTTCGTATCGATTTTAATTTCTTTGTATATGCCCATTTCCGTAAAGAGTTGTTTTAATGTAATTAAAGTTTGAGGAGATAAATCGTTTTCATAATCGTCAATTGTGCCATCTTCAATTGAGTCATCTTCAGTCGAAGTATAATCGACATTGTCATCGATAGTGTCGTCATAATCAGTCGAGTCGTCATCAGCAATCGCGCCCGATAACTCTCGAAGTAATTTGTTCTCTACATTTAAATCGGCAACACTGGTTGGGTATATATTTCGTCGTTCGTTTTCTTCTAGTGTTAAAATATCTTCCAACATTAAAATCTCTTCTAGAATATTGAATCCTGTTGCAGTGATTAATCCAGTTTCGATTAAATTGACTATCACTTGAGGAATGTTTAATGGTTCTATATCATCATCATCGTCAGAATCATCATAAAAGGGATCATAAAACGGATCAAAGTCGTCTTCGAAAAAGTCGTCATTGAGATCATTCAAGAATTCTAATGGAACTGCATTTATTTCATTCTCTTCTTGTTTCATCGATTCGATTAAGAGACATTGTTGAATATTATTCAAAGAAGGCATGACAGTTTATTGACCTTTTAATTAAAAAATAACTTTGTGCCGACTAATACAAAAATATACCAATAGAAAAAGTCTGGCCCCACGGCCCTCGACTATGCCACTAACGATCCAAACTATATCACTAATCTTCAAAACTACGCCGTTTAAGCTTAACAACAATAGCCCGAACTGATTAACAATATGGCACTTAACATAAATTCAATGTTGAATCCTGAATTAATAACACTTCAATAATTTATAATACACTACACCTTGCTTAACATTCACCCGAGATTTTTTTGAGTTCCATGACAACGAAATAGAATCGCATTTTTGTTATGCATCTGATACATGATCTGTGGACGTATCCCGCCCATGAATTTCCAATGTCGTCAAGAATGTTTCTGAATTTCATTCTTGTTAATGATTGTTCATGGGATCTGTCAGCGAATTCTTGTGCTTTCGCGACAATGTCATAAAGAACACATCTGAAATTTATTCTTGATATTAAACGTTCAAATGTTCTGTATCTGAATTCCTTTGATGAATCAATAATATGGTCGAAAATGTCTCTGAAATCCATTCTTATTGACATTCGTTCATGTGATCTGTGCTCGAATTCTTTAGCCTTTACAACAGCATCGTCGAGAATGTATTTGAACCAAATTCTCGAACCCAATTGATAGTAGTATCTGTGCTTGAATTCGTCATACTTTTCTCGAATGTGTTCTACGACCTTGGACATTTGGAATCTCCACATGAGTTGATGCATTTTCTCAAATTCTTCCATCATTTCGTCAAGTGTTCTATTGAGAATTCTTATTCGCATTCCAATCCAATCTGCTTCCACTTGTGTTGTTGCTTTAGCAAGGTGTTGTTGTAAATCCTCATATTCCATCTTGAGAATTGCCAACATTTGTCTCATTTCGCAAACTGAGTATTTTGTGAAGTTCATTTTATTTGTTGTTTGTTGTGTATTTATTTTTCGAAGTGTGTAAAAATTCATATCAAAAATAAATTTTATTTTTAGACATACACCAATGTGAAATGTTGTTTTGAATTTGAATTATCGCATTGTGCTATCTTTATTTGGTATTCATCGTAACCGTATGAATATTTTTCACCGATGCATTTTGGTCGATTCTCATTGTTGTTACCAGTCCATATCTGAGGATTTCCGAGATGAACTTCGTAACAAACGTCATCTTTTGTATAATATGGAGCTTGGAAATGTCTTGGATATTTGAATTCGTCGGAGTACTTATAGAATTTATAAGGATGATGATAAACGAATCGTTGATTGTTTGTTCCAACATCAAGAGGAGCTTTCTTTTTCCAAATGATCAATTTGTTTCCGATTGAAATACCACCTCTGATATCATGAACTCGTTTTGGAATATTAAAGACGTTAATCATCTTATAACTATTCAGTTCGAATTTTTGTAATTCTCTGTCCATATCAATTGGCTTCAGTAAGATTGCTTGTTCCCAACTTCCAGTAGCTACTCTTACTTGCTTCTCGTTTTCGAATTCCATATCCATTGCTCGAATTTTCCCGTCGGAGAATTCATAATCGGATACAAACATTACTCGACAACACGTGGAGCATTTGTGTCGATCGAATAAGTCGTTATCATTTTTGAACACGGAACTGCTTTCTGTATATTTAATATTATAATTGTCACAAGATGCCGAGTTGGTGATTCTTAAAATTGTGAATATTAAAAACGCAATCATTTATTGAATATTTAATAAAAAAATAACTCTCCATCATGAGACAGAATTAACAATAACAACCATAATAAACGGTCATTACTTTCGACAAATTGTAATCCAACGAACTTTCGTGATCTAATACTAACCATTTATCTAATCGATCGTCTATATATTCGTCGAATATTTTTTCGACCTTCTTCTGGAAATAAAGATTCTCGTAAATATCGTTAATGTCCTTCAGTTCTCGTCTCTTTTCTGTTATTTCAATTGGACATTTAAGATATATTTTGATATCTGGTTTAATTACATCACGTTTCATGTCTCTTGCGAAATCATCATCGAGTCCTAATGCAAGACTATATATGTATCCGGAATACGAATAACGATCGCAGATTACGTTTCTTCCTTCGTTGAGATCCTTTTGAATTAAACTCATCGTTTCTGTTCTATTGATTTTATATAGTCGTTGCAAACTTTCAGGTGATTTATATATTTCGCCTTGAAGAACTTTCTGAATGAGTTTTCCAGATGAAACTTCGTAGTTAGGGAAATGATAATACTTCGAATTTATAATCCGTTCACATAACTTCTTGGCGAATGTTGTTTTTCCAGATTGATCAATGCCTTCAATGATAATTAACATGTCGTATCGATTTAATAGTTTGTTAAAAAATATATTTGAACACGAATGGTTACTTCAAATGCCTGGCTCGTTATTTCAAATGCCTGGCTCGTTATTTCAAATGCCTGGCTCGTTATTTCAAATGCCTGGCTTGTTACTTCAAATGCCTGGCTCGTTA
>JAEIGA010001060.1_pt1 | contig 41662 bp, 84 predicted proteins | sample 9270691 | NCBI WGS metagenome assembly JAEIGA01 (sample SAMN17057246, study PRJNA624740) | gut metagenome | biome: biome; isolation source: fecal sample | host: Bos grunniens | place: China: Xizang | collected 2019 | reverse complement strand
TATCATATAAATGATGAAATGCAATCTCTCGCGGAGGCAGTTCAAGGAATGTATAAATGTAAAGAATTCTTAGGATATATGAAAGAGCTTGAAGATAAATATAATACTTAATATTAAAAGAGCTTAGACTAATTCCCTAAGCTCTTTTCCTTTTTTGCCGGCATGAAAAAAAGTAAGTAATTACGTATTTTACGTTTTTAAAGTATAAGAATATATAGAAAAGATACTGTTTCAATACCTTAAAAACGAATTTGACGTTTTTATTTATTGTATAATATTTACATATTAAATTAACGGAGAAACTATGTAATGATTAAACATTATCTTAAACGCAGAATGAAATATAAACAATCTGAGGTTACTCTATGGGAAGCATTAAAACAACTTGATTCTATGTGTCCTATTAAGATCGTATATAACAACAAAGAACTTTATAACGATTATGATAGTACTACAGTTCTTGAAGTACTTCCGGACGGAGATAAAGTCTATGGAGAAAATACACCTCCTAATGTAATTATTCCAATAAGATTTCCAGAGCTTTTGAATAATAGGGTCTATGCTATAAATATTGAAGTAGTACATCACCATCATGCTATAGTAAACTTTATAGGTGAGTAATATATTAAAGAACGAGTATCATAAGATATTTGTTCTTTTTCTTTTACCTTTCTTCTTCTATACCTATTAAATTATCAAGTTATTAAATAAATAATTTATCTAAAAAGTTACGCTAAATTAATTGAATGGGAAAATAAGGTGCGCGAGGTAGACTCAAAAATAAATAATAAAGTTTTTATGGCTTCTGAGATTAAAACTTCGGGAGCTTATCTAATAAAATGAAACTTAGAAAGGCAAAAATAAAATATGAATTTACTTAATGCTTTCGGTCTTCTTAATTCTATTAATGAAGGAGCTCCGGATTATCAGAAAGAATATAAGGATTATATAGTAGCTCATAAAGAAAGAGTAGCGCAATTCGCGGACTGGCTTAAGACTAATTGTCCAGAAGTTTTTGAAGGCGTCGATCCTGATGTTTTTATGGACCTCATAAAAGAACATGACGAATCTAAATTCTCAGAAGAAGAATTTGAACCTTATGCACAGAAGTGGCATGGAAATGGTATTAAGACTCCGGAGTATGAAAAAGCTTGGAAGCATCACTGGATGAACAATGAACATCATCCTGAGTACTGGCTCGGAGAAGACATGCCCCTTATTTATATACTAGAGATGATTTGTGACTGGGGAAGTTTTTCTATAGCTTCCAAAGACTTTAATGAGCTCTCTGACTTTTATTTTAATAAGGCTAAAGAAGATCCGGAGAAGATGCTTTCTGATGCCACCCAGGAAATTATTGAAGACATCCTCTCTCGTATTAACGCTGTTATTAATTAAAATAAGAAGTACCTCTTGGGCAAAATCCTTGAGGTCTATTTTATCGGCTCCATATGGGCTCCAGAACGCACAGAAGCTGGTAAGGCTATTAAGTATTAGGGCCCAGGCCTTAAAGCTCCATATAGGACGATTTTGGAGCTCCTGGACGCGTTCTACTCCATGGCTTATGCCCAATATAAAATATCTACAAAAAATTTACAATTATTAATTATTAATCTAATAAATTATTAAATTAATAGCTCGCCTTATAAAATATATAAAAATTTTTAAAAATTTTATTAAATTATTAAAATTACTATAGTATATATTGTATATTATTATAGATAGATATATTTAAACTGAATAGGCCAACGGCCTAGCGGCTTGCCGCAATATCTATATATTTTTAACTGTAGAAAAATAAAAAATATATAAATATAAAAAATTTAAATAAATATAATTATATATAATATACTCTAGCACTAGTATATATTATATATAATGTTAGACGTGCGCACGCGTGCCAATTATTTTTAAGAAAAAATATTTTTAGGAGATTATTAAGTTAATGTGTTCTAATACAAGTCGTAAAACCTCTATTATTAAGTGTCCACATTGTGGAGCTCAATATCTCCCTGCAGAGATATATATGCCAGGAGCTTTCTTAGGACGTCCCGAGGATCTAGTAAAAGATTCTTTTGGTAAGATTTTATATGAAGATTATCAGGATAATAAGGAACCTGATATGATAGAGCACTTTATTTGTGAGTACTGTGACAAGCCTTTTGTTATTGAGGCTACTATTACATATAAAACTATGGCAGAAGAGCCCGAGAAGGACTTTTCTACTCAATATGTCTCACTTTTAGATTAATTTCACCTTTTTCAGGCTAAAATTGCTATTGATTTACACATTTTTCAGATTTTTAGCGATTTTTAGCCTTTTTCCTTACGCGCGCGTAAAGGCATGCGCGAGACTTCCGAAATTACCGAAATCTCGATAATCTCGTTTTCGTAACTTCTGTAATTTCGATTATTACAATAATATAACTTAGGAGATTTCGTTTTGATAAAGATATATGAGATCTCTCCTCCACAGAAGATATCAGGCCTTAGTTCACTTATAGTACAATTTGACTATAATGAATATCTAGTCGATTCGATTAAGACTATTCCTACCGCCCACTACCACAAGAAAGAAAAGGTTTGGGAGCTACCTGTTTGTTATCTAGGTAGATTATTAGATAGCTTGACTTTCTTGGATGAGATACAACTTAAATTATTAGACACACCGGAATCCGGTGAATTTCATTTTAATAGAAAACACAATCTAGAGCCCCTTTCTGAAATTGAGAAAGTTTCGTTCAAGGCTACTCCCTTTAATCATCAGTTAGAAGCTGTAGACTTTTTACTTAAACAAGAGAAAGCACTTCTCTTAGACGGCTGCGGCGTTGGCAAGAGCTTAGAGATGATTCTCTTTGCAGAAACCCTTAAGAAGAGAGGGATTATAGATCATTGTCTAGTAATTACCGGAATTGCCGGACTTAGAAGTAACTGGGAAAAGGAAATTGCAAAATTTTCGACCGAAACTTCCGTAGTTATCGGAAAGTATATTACTAGAAACGGTACTACTCGTTATAGATCTATGCCTAAGAGAGCTGAACAACTTAAGAATAAGATTGATGAGTTCTTCGTCTTGCTTAATGTTGAGTCTATTAGAGATCCCAAGGTGGTAGAAGCTATTAAGACCTCAGAGAATAAGTTTGGCCTTATAGCCTTCGATGAGTCTCATAAGATCGGAGCTCCTGATACTACTCAGTATAGTAACCTAATGAAACTCGATGCTGACTTTAAGGTGGCAGCAACTGGTACACTAATAGTTAATAGTCCACTAAGTGCTTTTCCAAGTTTAAAGTTCACTGATAATGAGAACGCGACTCTCACGAACTTTAAATCTCAGTACTGTGCTTTCGGAGGTTTCGGAAACAAACAGATTATCGGATCTAAGAACTTAGAGATCCTACGAGAGGAAATAGCTAACTGCTCTATCCGGCGAACGCTCTATGATGTGCGTAAGGATATTCCTCCTCTTACTATAGACGTGGAATATCTAGAGATGGAAGAAGACCAGCAGAAGTTTTATGAGGCAATCAAAGAGGGAGTAAAGGAAGAAGCCGATAAGATTGAGCTTAAAGCAGGAAACCTTCTCGCTCTTACTACTAGACTTAGACAGGCTACTGCTTGCCCGAGTGTTCTTACTTCTCAGGAGATTGAATCTATAAAAGTTACGAGAGCTTTTGAGTATATTCAAGAGATTACCTCTCAAGGTGAGAAGGTTGTAATATTTTCTATGTTTAAAGAACCACTTCATCAGCTAGCAGCAAAATTAGAAGGATTTCGTTTTAGTTTAAATACTGGTGATACTCCTGATGCTGTCGCTTTCAATAACATGGATAGATTCCAGGAGGATCCTAATGAACAAGTCTTCTTAGGAACTTTCGGTAAGTGCGGTACAGGTTTTACTCTGAACTCCTCTATGTATTTAGTTTGTATAGATACTCCCTACACCTTCTCGCTATTTGAGCAGGGATACCAGAGAGTACATCGCATAAATAATACGAGACCCGCCTTTATCAAAGTACTCGTATGTGGCGAGACCATAGACGAGAGGGTACAAGAGATTGTAGAGACTAAAAAAGAATTAGGTGAATACTTGGTAGACGGAGTCGGCGATGGAACAGCAGATGAAAGATTCACAGACATACTCAGAGACATTATTACCTCTCTCTAAGAAAGCCAGGGAGCTCGGGCTTATAGTAAGGTATGATACCATAGAGTACAGAGGGGAAACTATTAATTTCCTCTCTGATCCTACTGGAGTACAGTGCTTTGCACAATGGTGTGATCATCTCGTAGATCTAGGACTTAATAATCTTTACTACAAAGAAGACATGTGTCGGTACATAGACAGAACACTAGATCTTATTACCGACTTCCGAAATTGTCCTAATTTCGTTGGCGCGAAATTAGAGTATTTTCACAATGGAGACTTTAGAGACATTAAGCTTTCTTATAAAGGCAGGATACTCAAAGTATTCTTAGTTGCTGGGCCAGTAAACGAAACTCTGTTAATTTCGGAATCAGAAAGAATTTTGAGAACATCTGGCTTACTAGACGAGATTGATCTAATTTCGAATTGCTAAATTATATAGTTAAATTTAAAAGAGGAGATTATATATGATAACATATATTTATTTTGTGAAGTGCCCTAACTGTGAAGATGAGCACTTTGATTTCTTCGATGAAGCAAAAGAGTTTGCTCTTGGTTGTTTAAATAAGAAACCTATTATCACTCAGACAGAAGTGTGTAGAAACGACTTTGGTGAGTGTACAGATTCTGCTGATCTCGGAACCGTCTGGTCCTGGGAAGATATAATGAAGGATACTGAAGCTGAACCTACTACTTCTGTTTTCTCTAAGGATGACTTTGAGGCTTTCGAAGGTGACTATAATCCGGATAATGATCCTGAGTTTTACGATATCGATAATTCAGTAAATTTCGAACCCGTAACTTCCGAAGTTTCGGCTGCAGATGAAGTCTCAAATGATTTCAGAAAGCCTATTCCTGAAGGAATGACTATAGATGAGCTAGTAGAAGAGATGGAAGAGAACGAGGATACAGTAGAGTGTACTTGGTGCGAAGACCTCTTTGATAAAAGTGAGTGCAGATATGAAGTAGATTTAGGTTGGCTCTGTTCTAGATGTGAAATGGCTATTAAGTCTAGAGGTGAAACACTTACTTTCAGGGAAAACAACTATTGGGATTTCCTTGATGAGGATTTATCGCTAGAAGAGAACTTTAAAAACATTGCACGTATTCCTGACGCGGTTGAATTAATTATTCAGGAGTTGCGACAAGCTGGTTTCGGAAACTATCTTGCGGCACCTGATAGTGCTCAGACCTTTAGACCGCTAGCTCTTAGAGATAGTGCTAACTTCTATTACGGTAATATTATCGACATAGAGGTAACTGCTGACGGTATTGTTAATCTCATAACAACTATTCGTACTATAGATCTTGCTTTCGCAAACAGAATTGTTAGAGGTACTAAACCCAATATCGCGCGTGCTCTTGTTCATGCTATTAAAGAGGCAGTAGGCAAGATTGATAAAGCTTATGCACCCACCCGTGCACAGAGAGCCACAGAGAAAGCTACTGAAAAATTAAACGAAGTATCCGCTTGGCTGAACGCAAACCCAAAAGCGGTGGCAGAGCTTCAACAGCATATTACAAATATCACATTTAAAGTTCCGCTTCGTGATGACTACTCATTTATATTGGATGAAGCTGATCCTGATTATGAAAAAGCAGTTAAGCAGTTAGAAAAACTTCATGATAGATTTTTTAACTTACCTTTCGCTCAGGAAGCTGTTAGACAAGGTATTGCTGTAGATCGTGAAATTAGAGAGTCTGATAAGTATTGGCATATCGCTTACCGCTGGTATGCTACTGGTACTATTACTTTTGACTGCCCAATTCATGACTTGATTGAATCTAAGCACATCATAGAAGCGGCTAGAGTTGAAAGTATGTCTACTACAGGCGAGGCTGCAAAACTTGATGATGCTACAAGTGTAAACTGCTTTAACTTAGCTGCCGCTTTGATTATGCACTTTAACAATGATGTAAGATTCTTTGAAAAGAAAACTACTACTGCAGCTGCCGTAGAAGAAGACGAATTTAATTTAGATTTTCCCGGAGTAAATTAAGCTTTAGAGTTTTCAGATTTAACTAAAATTTATTGTATAATATTAGGTAGCTGATGAGAGGACGTTAGCTACCTAATAAAAATAAACTACTAAAAGGATGGTAATTTAAAATGACAAACAAGAAATGTAATGACAATTGTTCCTGCTCACATGTAGATGGTAAGGTAACTACTACCGACTGCGGAGTTAAGACTGCTTATAAGCATACCGGCGAGAAGGAAACCCTCGATTACGGTTTCTACTCTAATGTGCTTAAGAAGCCTTTCGAAAGACTCGACGACCTTAAGAAAGCTGAGGAAGCTTACTTTGCTGAACAGAAAGCAAAGGAAAATAAAGCTACTCAGAAGAAGGCTGATGCTCAGAAGGTAGAAGACGCTTTTAAGGCACTCAACCAGGCGCGTAAGACCTATAAGGAAGAGCTTATTCAGCTTACTACTGAGTACAGCGAAGCACTTACTGAGCTTAAGAAAGCTTTTGAGCTCGGCAAGAAGGATATCCATAACACCCTTGCAGAGGCTGAGAACGCTTATACTATTGCGTTAAGAACCTTTACTGAAAAGTATCCTGAGGGTTATCATCTCACTCTTAGAGACGGTGACTTTGAAACTACTGTAAGCGGCAGTAGCAATATCAAGAATATTACAGACGCAGATAAGGTTGCAGATACTTACGCTGATATTTTTAAGTTGATTTTTGGACTTAACTAATTAATATAAAAATTATTGAGATAATTTAAAAAATTTCAATTTTTTTACTGTATTATATAGTATAAGAGAAACGCTCTTATACTAAAGTTTCCTCCTTTGTTAAAGCACCTTGATGTTTCCTCCCATCAAGGTGCTATTCTTATAATTAGTACAGGACTTATAACATGACAGATCAAGATAACGAATTAACAACTTTGGTACAGGATATTATCAATAAAGCTTTAAAAGGAGATTCACACCCTTTTAGACCAATACTATACTGGAGTGAATTTATGTACTATCGCGGCTGGATTCGAGCCACAAAGTTAGTTATTAGAACTTTAAAAACTTCAGCAGATAAAGTATTCAAAGATTACTGTAAAGACGTAATTGCCGGAATTTCAGATATTACGAAAATACTAGCTTATAGACAATTATTAGATATTGCAGCTTTCTACGAAAATGATCTAAATACAGTACAGCAAATGCTGAATGACTATGATGAGTACCTCGGTAATTTTAGAAATTTCGTTGGTGCTCTATTTGGTGAGAGGAGAGAACTATGACAGATCATTCTTTAATGATTCTATTTAGTGCTATGCAAGAGCAAGAAAACCCACCAGTAATAGAACTCCTCAATAAAGCTCGAGAGCCTGTAGGAGCTTTATACTTAGATAAACTTAAGTACAAAAACTTTATAATTTCAGAGACCAATAACAGCGAGAAATATTATTTTTATGTCGATGGTCTCGGGGTCTATTTTTCCTATTATCAGAAAATAAGCATATAATATATTGTATTATATTATATGGATTATATACACTTTTATACACGTTTAAAACAGGCGATTGGTGCAAAATCCATCGTCTGTTTTGTTATCCAGTAGCCATTAATCGGCTATAAAATTTGCTAAATTTATTACCAACGAGTATTTACTCTTTGGCATAATTTAAGAAAGAAAGGTGTTACTTATGCAGAGAGTTATTAAAAGAAGTGGCCAAGAAGTGGAGTTTGATAAAGCTAAGATTATTAAAGCAATTTCACAGGCCAACCAAGAAATCGTTAAGTCAAAGCAGATTGGTCCAAGGAAGATCAAACAGCTTGCTGACATTGTAGAGGAGAAGTGTTATGTCTATAAGAGAGCTATTAAGGTAGAAGATATTAATGACATGATCGAAGATGAGCTTATCTCCCGAAATTACAATGATCTCGTTCGCGCATTTATTAAGTACCGATATAATAAAGAACTTGTTAGAAAATCGAATACAACAGATGATTCGATCTTGAGTTTGATCAATCTTGCGAATGAGGAACTTAAGCAGGAGAATGCTAACAAGAATCCTGTAGTGAACTCCACTCAGAGAGATTACATGGCAGGAGAAACTAGTAAGGATATTACTAGAAGACTCCTTCTTCCTAAGGATGTAGTTAAGGCTCATGATGATGGAACCATTCATTTCCATGATTCAGATTATTTCATTCAGAAGATGCACAATTGCGACCTCGTTAATCTCGAGGACATGCTCCAGAATGGAACCGTTATTTCCGGTACTCTAGTAGAGAAGCCTCATAGTTTCGCCACTGCTTGTAATATTGCTACACAGATCATAGCGCAGGTAAGTAGTAACCAGTATGGCGGTCAGTCGATCACGCTCTCACATCTCGCTCCCTTTGTAGATGTTAGTAGACAGAAGATCCGTAAGGAAGTGGAGGAGGAGCTTTACTACTTTGCTGGTTTGGATATAGATGATCTTAAAACCGAAATTAGTCGAATTACCGAAAAGCGTGTTCGCGCAGAAGTAAAGCGAGGAGTTCAGACTATCCAGTATCAGGTTAACACTCTTCTCACCACCAACGGTCAGGCTCCTTTCATTACTGTATTCATGTATCTTAATGAAGTTGAAGATGAGCAGACCAAGAAGGACCTCGCGATGGTTATCGAAGAAGTACTACTTCAGAGAACTGAAGGCATTAAGAATGAGAAAGGCGTGTGGGTTTCGCCTGCTTTCCCGAAACTTGTATATGTGCTAGAAGAAGATAACGTACATCCTATGGCTAGATACTGGTATCTTACTAAGCTTGCGGCAAAGTGCACCGCAAAGCGCCTAGTGCCGGATTACATTAGTGAGAAGATCATGAAGGAACTCAAGGAAGGTGGATGTTTCGCACCGATGGGTTGTAGATCATGTCTCTCTCCTTGGTATGATGAGAATGGTAAACAGAAGTGGTACGGCCGCTTTAACAAGGGTGTAGTCACTGTCAATCTAGTGGATGTAGCGTGCGGCGCAGACGGTGATAACTACGCTAAGGATCTAGTTAGTTTCTGGAAGAACTTCGATGAAGTACTCGAGTTGTGCCATAAAGCCTTACTCTGCCGCTATGAAAGACTTAAGGGTACTGTAAGTGATGTCGCTCCGATCCTGTGGCAGCATGGCGCTATTGCTAGACTCAAGAAAGGTGAGACTATCGATAAGCTTCTAACCGGTGGATACTCTACTATCAGCCTAGGATACGCAGGACTTTGGGAATGCGTAGTAGAACTTATCGGTAAGGACCTGCTCACTGAAGAAGGTCAGGAACTCGGACTTGAGATCATGCGGTACATGAACAAGAAGTGCGATGAGTGGAACAAGGAACTCTACCTCGGATTTGGAATCTATGGAACTCCTCTCGAGTCGACCACTTATAAGTTCGCTAAGTGCCTGCAGAAGCGCTGGGGCGAAATTCCCGGAGTTACCGATAAGAACTACATTACCAATAGTTATCATGTTCATGTAACTAAAGAAATTGATCCGTTCGAAAAACTTGCTGTAGAATCTAAGTTCCAAAGACTTTCTTCTGGCGGTGCAATTAGTTACATTGAGAGCGCGAATCTAGAAAATAACATCGAAGCAGTGCTCACTATGATTCAGTATATCTACGATAACATCATGTATGCTGAACTCAACATTAAGTCTGACTACTGTCAGGAGTGTGGTTGGGATCGTGAGATCCTGATTGTAGAAGATGAGTCCGGTAAGCTTGTCTGGGAGTGCCCTAACTGTGGCAACAGAGATCAGTCGAAGATGAATGTTGCTAGAAGAACATGCGGATACATCGGAACTCAGTACTTCAATCAAGGTAGAACTGCTGAGATCAAAGATAGATATGTTCACATGGACTGCCATGAGTGTGGGTGCTAATGAGATATAGTAGCATTAGACAACTTGATATAGCAAATGGACCTGGTTGTAGAGTATCCCTGTTCGTTCAGGGATGCTCCTTCCACTGTCCCGGATGTTTTAATCCCGGAACCCAAGACTTTGAAGGTGGTAAGGAGTTTACTCAGCAGACGCTAGATGCACTTTTCGCACTTGCAGAACCGTCGCACATTAGCGGACTAAGCATCCTAGGTGGAGAGCCCCTTCACCCTAAGAATCGTGCTGAAGTGATTAGGCTTGCTAGAGAGTTTAAGTCTAGATATCCGGATAAGAACATTTGGCTTTGGACAGGCTACCAGCTCGAAGATGTATTTGAGGATCTGGTTGATTCCGAAATTGACATAATTGTCGATGGCAGATTCGTAGAGGATTTGAAAGACCTTCGACTTAAGTACAGAGGATCCTCTAACCAGAGAGTGATAAACCTGAAAGAAACTCTACGAACCGGTGACCTTATATTATATAAATAATGAATAAAAGGATGATTGTGCACTATGTACGATTATCCTTTTTTTATTTTCCGAAATTTTATTAGTTTTGTCAGTTTACAAATTGAGAGAAATATGTTATAATATATATGTAAGTTAAAGAGCGGAGGAAATTAAAATGAGTAAGTTTAATGTTGGTGATATCATCAAAGCAAAGCCTGAGTGGCTCGGACCTCGTGAGACCGGCGAAGAGAGATACCTTGTTCTTGAGGACAGAGGAAATAAGACTCTGGTTCAGTATATCGATGTGAATCATGTCTTCTCTTTTGGTAGCACTCATGTCTATGCAGACGAATGGATGGAGCTTGATCCTAATCCGTCTAATGAAGTTCTCATGACGATTATGGATATGACTAACGGAAAGATGTGAGGAGGACACAAATGAAACAAAGAACGCATGAAGTACGAGCCAAGAAACCTAAGAATGTTATTCATATAAATATTGACATCTCTACAGTTCCATCACGTGACAGAAAATATTCGAGGCTTCGAAATAAAGCTCATGTCTTTGATGACCGCAGAAAGAGAAAGCCTAAGTACAAACCTAATTATATGGAGGATTAAGTTATGATTACTTATAGGATTCATCAGATTAAGGATATAGAAAATACTGACTACGCCTTTCGCAGCTATGATCCTGAGAAGTTTTGCTTTTTAGATTATGAGTGTCGCGGAGAGGGCGAGTTCGACGTGGACGGAAAGACCGACCTTGAAATTTGTGAAATCATCTTCTATGTATTTAATATGCGTAAACCGGCAGAGTTTGAGGGTCATTCCCTCTCCATGAGTGATCTCCTCGAGTTGGACGATGGATTGTCCCGTAGGCTTTACTATTGTGATACCTGTGGCTGGGTGCAGGTCTGATAAATCAACATAGAGAAATAATTAACTTTGTACTTAGGAGGAATATAAAATGTCTACTATAAAAGATTTGTTTGAGAATGAAGAGCTTGTGGAAAATATCGTTGAGGACCTTGAGGAAGTACCTGAGGATGCTGAGGTTTTTTATTCTGTTTGGGCTCTTGGCTACGATAAGAATAATGAGGTTACTGACGATGAAGTTGTTGTCGGTGAGTTTACAAATCCGGATGCTGCAGTCGAGTATGCTGATAAGGTAACTCTCGAACAAGTCAATGAAATGGGCTTTGGTGATCCGGACCCCAACACAGTTTATTTTTCTATCGAGGTTGAGACTGTTATCGGTGATCCTGACGACGAAGATGGCGGTACCCTTAATATCGGAACTATTTATCGCAGAGATCTTTGGATTGATGGTGAGTACGGCTCCGAGGAGGATATTAATATTTAATTAGTTTGTTTATTAAACATACTAAAGTGCATAAATAATTTGTCAAAAGTTTGTGTATTTTGTCAGTTTACAAACTTGTTAAATTATGTTATAATATATATGTAAGAAACACAAATCCTTAGGAGGAAATTAAAATGACCAATATGTTTATTGTTTGCTGGGGTGCAGGTTCTTGTGACGACCACGGTAACGCTCATGCTAATGTAGGAGTGCATGGTGTGTATAGTACGAAAGCAGGAGCAAAGTTCGGTCTCACAGAATGTAAAGATCAGATAATCGCAGAAACTAAACATGATCTTGATCCTGACAGTGAATTTCTTGACTTGCTTGATGACCTTGATATTAAGGTCTACGGTTCTGAAGCAGAAGAATATTATGAAATTGACTACACTATCGGAACAGATCCTTGTGAAGTTCGTATCTCAATTGTTGAAATGTAATTAAGGAGGACTTACATATGTTTTATACTACTGGAGTTGATATTGCGAGCACTAAGTCCATGTGGAACTTTCTGCATGATCACTTTACTTATTATACCATGAACTCATGGAACCACTCGAAGTCTATTGCTAACAACGTAAAGCTTTATAACCTTGAACTTGATGGTGACTGGACCGTGGCAATGCGGTATTTGTTTGACGAGACTGACTGTTCTGGGCTCCAGCTTGAGATTGACGATATGATCAAAGAGTTCGAAGAAAAATATCAGTATTATAAAGTTGGCTTTAATGGCCGCTCCGGTGGCTATCTTGTTCTCTATAATGCAGATAATAATGGCTCCGTGCTTCCTGAGTGTGTAGCAGGTTATTACGACTACGAAGAGTTCAAGACCGACGTAAAGAGCGGCTGGAACGGTTATAATGTAAGTGACTTCGATCGTGAGCTTAGAGATGCTGTCGAGATCGTAAGAGAATTCGATAAGCTTTGTGATAGACTTAGAGATCTTGTTAATGAATACTCTCTTAGAAGCTTTGACACTGATAAGCTTGAAGCGGCTATCGAGTGGTTTAACAATGAGTACAGTGATGAGCTCGTATGCCTTGATCTTACTGGGCCTGTTATGGAAGGTGATAGAGTGAAGCTAAATGATCTTGAAGACTATAAAGCTTTCTTGACTTGCTTTATGATTTGTCTTGGTGAAGACAAGAATAGAGCAACCGGAAATGATGGTTATCTTTGGTTGAAGGAGAACTAATATGGAAATTGCAAAGACTATTAGGAAGGAAGTTCCTTACGTATCCGTAAAAGCGTGTCCCGTCTGTGGTGAGCATCCGGAATGCGTAAAGGAGAGCCTTGCAAGACCTGGAGGTCATGGTTATCCCGGCCACTATACTTATCAGTACAAGTGTGGTTTCTGTAAGCTTCTCAAGGGCGAAGAGACTCATGACATCTATGATAAGTATCCCGATGAAGCACAGAACCGCGCCAAGATTAAGTGGAATGAGGAAGTAGACCGAGTTCGTAAAATTCAGCAGGCAAATGCTGCGGCAAGAAGTATTTGTGAATAAATTGTAAACAACTGCCAAAAGGGGTTTACAAATGTCAGATTTTGTGTTATAATATACTAGTACACGACTTAAACTACGACTTGATAAAATTACAGGAGACACGGACATGCTTAATGAAACTAAAAGAGACTTGACTATTTGTGCAAGAAAACTCAGCCAGCCTTACGAGAGCTATTCTATTGACGAGCTTGCAGATGCATACTGCGATGCAACTGATTCCAACAACGAAACTCTCAAGAACATCTATATTTCTGCTCTGATTCTGAGATTTTGGTCTAAGATCGACAAGATGTATAAGTCTAATACTGTTGCACCTTGTCTTGAGTATGAGGATTTCTTTTGGTGGCTCTATGAAGCTATTGAGTATGCTTGTAAGTACAGAGGTTGGAAGGACCCGACTAAGAACCTCAATGCTCAACAGTGTATTAATAAGTGTATTGATACCATCAAACTTCAGAAGTACTACAATCTCAGACTTGACAAGAACAAGACTGTAAACTTCTGCACCAGCATGGATGCGCCTATTTGTGGCGGTGACAATGATGATGAGACCAAGACTCTTGGTGATACCCTTGAAGCTGAAGAGTCTGACTTCGATAGTAGTGCTGAAGATGTGATGATGCTTGTACAGAGCTACCTTGACCGCAATAAGATCATAGAAGCCATCTTGATCGATAATATTGCTTTTAATGATGTGCAGAAGCACTTTAAGAAGACTATTAAAACCGTTAATGCCCAAGGCGAAGCTGTAAAATACACTGAGCATAGCTCTGAATTCTGGCCCTATAAGCTGGTACAGATTGTAAGTAAGCTTCCCAGTACATATAAGAGTTCTTTTATGGAACGTTACAACGTTTCTGACGAAAAGCTCACCACTGTTCTCGACGCTCTTGATAAAGTTAATAATCAGAAGCTTTATAAGTACTTGAAGAGTACTCTTGATGAGCTTAGAGTTTCTTACGCTTATTAAAATTATAGAGGCTGGCTTAAATAAGCTGGCCTTTTATTGTATAATATAATAATACGAAATTAGGAGGATTTCAGTTTGTACCTTGATCTATTTGATGAACTCAGATTAAATAAAAGACTTATTAAGATTGCAGGCTTCGAGGTAGCAGCTTACTGGGCGGAGCTACAGAGTATTCTTAAGCAGGTAGTAAAAAAGCATACTATGGATGAGCGTGGATTCTTTACGCTTGATAGAGACTTTATGGAGAGGGAGACGACTCTTACAGTAGCGAAGCAGCTCAAGTGTGATGAGAAGCTCTTGAGCCTCGGAGTGTTGCTCAAAGACCCGGAAGACCCCAACAAGCTTTCTATCGCAGTGAATGGAATGGTTGCAGTAATTACTGACGAGGATACTACTAAACTTAAGAAGACCGGTAAGACTTCTGCTGACGCTAAAGCCGCAAAGATCTCTGGGATTAAAGCGACTATGAAGAAAGCTATCATAGAAACGGATGTTGAGCTTAGAGCTGCTTATGAACGTTGGGTTGATGGAATGGTAGATGCCCAGAATTGTAAGTTCACTAAAGCGGTAGTTCAGGTGTTTGAGCAGACCGTTACTACGTATACTACTAATAAAGCGAAGCGTCTTCAGATCATCGAGATCGCTACTACCAATTCTTATAAGGATGCTACTTGGGCAATCAACAGACTTTCAAGTACTAGATCTCAGCCTGCTACAACAGTTGCTTCTAAGCTTCCTGAACAAAAAATTTGTACGGGTGTTTCGGATACCATATTCTAATAGAATTGCATAAGAAAATTTCTGAAACTTTGTTAGTTTTGTCGGTTTACAAATCCACGATTTTATGTTATAATATAACTGTAAGGAAAATACAGGAGGAAACAATAATGGATATGGAACTTACCACAATTCAGATGGTGCAGGAATTCTCGGAGCTTGCTGAAGAATATGAGTGCGCTGCAAGCAATGAAAGACTTTGGGCAAAGGGCGCTAAAGATTCTGATACTGCTCAGATGCATGAAGAGAATGCAGAGCACTGCATGCTGATGGCAAAGATGTATCGTAACATGGCAAAATACCCGGAAGCAATTATTAAGTTGTTTATGGAGGAAGTATGATTCAAGTAGAAGGTTATAAAGCATTTCATGGCGATATGAAGATCGCTTCTAAGAATACTCTTTATCCGCCTTTTTATATCAGTGATAAAGATTGGCTTTACAAACCAGACACAAACTGCTGGTATGGTAATGGCTCATCTTATCCCGCAGAAATTTGCACACCCATAGAAAATAACTAAAATACATATTTAACTTACTTGCAATTTACTTGCTATACGGAGGACATAATACAAATGATTAGATCTGAATTTTACGGAATGAAATCCGGAGATTGGGAGTGCACTCATGTTGGAGTTGCTTCTGTTACCGGAGCTTATAAACAAAAGAAGGTAGACGGCAAGAGAGTTCGCAATCTTACCGCTGGCCACCGAAACTACTATTATATCTTTGAGCGGCTTACTTCTGATAAGAAGGCAATGAAGATGATCAGGCTTAATGCGAAGCAGGTCAGAAAGGTAAGAGACGGTTGGTATACGGTTGAGGAGCTCGCTGATAAGAAGGCAGCAAAGAGATCGCAGGTCTTTAAGGAAAAGGTAAGTTACAGCTTTTGTGATTAATGCATAAAGAGGTATCCTTTATTTATGGGTACCTCTTTTTCATATAACATTTGCATAAAAAATTTTTTAAACTTTGTCTGTTTTGTCAGTTTACAAATTAAGAGTTTTGTGATATAATATATATGTAAGTTAATCACGGAGGAAAACAGAATGAAAATTACAAAAGCTGATATTTCTAATGCGATCGCAAATACTCCTATTTCCATGGATAAAACAAATATCAGAGCAATGAGAACTGCTTTTCTTGGGTTCTATACTCCTAAGGATGCGAACTGGTCTTGGGAGTTGCATGCTATTTCTGTAGAAGGAGTTCCCATGGTGGTTGCTTCTCGTTTTGGCTATATCGTAGCAGAAGGCAATTAAGGAGGAAAGTGAAATGAAAAAGAGAGTACATATCGTAGTTCATGAGGGTTTGGTTCAGGCTGTATATTCTGAGGGTGTTGATGTTGAGGTAGTTGTTTATGACCTCGATACTGATGATAATGAAGAGTATGACGAGCTCAGTGAAGCTGTAGCACAACTTCCTGACTTTGCTAAGTTAGCTTATTAAGAAGAGGTAATTAACATGACTAGAATTAACCTTGTAAAGTACGGATTCGTAAGAGACGCTGCCGAGGATTTCTCTGACGATGGTAATCGCTTTCAGTGCTATCGTGTAGGCACAAGAGTAAGAGTAACTAAGCTCGTATCTGATGGAGAAGCTTATATTGACGGAGACATCAACGACGGAAAGCTTCCTTATGAAGTGTATTCTAAGCTTCCTCATTATTCTGCTATTGGTAGACTTAATGGAGTAAGTCTTACTTCTTTGACTGAAGAGGACATTCAGAAGCTCTATGAAGATTGCCAAGCTTATGGAGTAGAGTATACTAATGCAGAGAACTCTATTGTATATCCTACTCTTGAGGAGATTACTAACCAGTGCCAATTAATCTGTGCTAAGAGACTCGTTGAGCTTGGCACTATTGAAGACCTTATGAGAGACCATTGCTTGGAGGCAGCCACTAAGTTTTCTGCTTACGAGTGGAAGACCTTGCAGGAATACCTTAAGAGTCTTATTAGTAAGGTAAAGCAGTATAATCCGGACACTTACCCGAAGTCAATTCTTAACCAGTCTTATAGCTTTAATTTTATAAAGCCTACTAATAATGACCTTAATGACTGCTTTTATTATACTTATATAGTAGATATGTTTAAAAAATATTTAATCATCTAAGGAGAACACTATGGGATATTGTGCTAACTGTGACTTTCAGCACCAGGACCTTTTGAAAACTGCATATGGCGATTTTCTGTGCGAGGATTGCTGGGATGATTATATCTGTTCAGATGCTGGTAGATTAGAATACTTTATTGGCTTCTGCAGAGGTGATTATCATCCGGATGAGTTTGATGCCGACTTTGTTTATGAAGCTATTAAGAGCTGGAAGATCAATTATAGCGTGCTTGATCTCACGCCTCAGCAGAGATTTGAGCTTGAAGAGAAAGCTCGCGAACTTGGATTACTTTGAACATAAGAAATAAGGAGAGTACATAGGATGAGAACACTTATTAAGTTTAAGCTTTTCGTAGCCGAGATTCAGGCTTCGAACTCGAAGAAGTATAAGCAGGAAGTGCTTAAGAAGTTTAAGGACGATGAGGTAATCCAGAGGTATCTGAAGATTGCTTTCGATCCTTATCAGGTATATGGGATCAGCTATAAGAAGTTGTCTACTCAGATCAGGTCGGCTTCTAACTATATCCCTAGAACAAAGTCTGTTTTTGAGTTGTTTGATTACCTCGCAGTACACAACACCGGCACTTTCGACGATATTCTGGAGTGCTGTAATGCCTTGGAGGCAGTCGCTGCGACAGACCTGGAATCTTCTTATATTCTTACTAAGCTTATCTGCAAAGACTTGAGTATCGGAGTCGAGGCGAAGACTATCAACAGCGTAATTCCGGGGTTGATTCCCACTTTCGACGTTCAGCTTGCTCAGAAGTTCTTTGAGAAACCGGAAAAGGTTATTGGTAAGCACTTCGTGGTTACTACGAAGATTGACGGAGGTCGTATTCTCGCGCTCAAGGATAATGGTCAGGTCTCATTCTATACCAGAGCCGGACAGAGATATGAAGGTCTCGTTGATCTCGAGAGGGAAATGCTGGATACTCTTCCTGATGGAACTGTCCTTGATGGTGAGATCACTATTCTCGATAACGAGGGAATTCCGTCTAAGGAAGCTTACAAGCAGGCAATGAAGATCACGAGAAGTGATGGCGAGAAGCACGGTCTCAAGATGATCTGCTTCGACGCGATGTACATCGATGAGTGGAAGACACAGACCTGTACTCACGACTATACAGAAAGAAGACTTCTCCTTCAGGGCCTGATGAGCACTCACCCCCACACTTATTTCGAAGTACTTCCGGTTCTGTATGCTGGAGATGACTCCGCGCGTATCCTTGAGCTACTGGATGAAGCTATCGCTAATAAGGAAGAGGGAGTTATGATCAATATCTCTGATGCGAAGTATGAGTTTGGTAGAACCTGGAACCTTATGAAGGTTAAGAAGATGAACACTCTCGACCTCGAGGTAGTCGACTATGAGGAAGGTTCTGGCAGACTCTCTGGAACCCTCGGTGCGATCCATGTCCGCTACAAGAACGGCAACATCGTTAAAGTAGGTTCTGGCTTCTCTGACGAACTCAGACGACAGATCTGGTCTCACGAGATTATGATTGTCGGCAAGATTGTAGAGGTCCAGTACTTCGAAGAGACTACTAATGCAGATGGCGGCATCAGTCTCAGATTCCCTGTCTTTAAGGATTTCAGACCTGACAAGCTCACTCCTGATTTCTAATAAATTATTAAAACCTGTGTATAACTTGCACAGGTTTTTCTTTTATTTCATGTAAAAGTTTAGTTGTTTTGTCAGTTTACAAAAACCTAGAAACGTGATATAATATATATGTAAGCGAGAGGAATATAGCTTACGAAAAATCTTTATTTTTTACAAAGGAAGAAAACATCATGACGACTACTTACAAGGCTACTGATTACGAGACCGCTGAAGCACTCCGTGAAGCTATCAATTCTGAACTCGCTGCTCTTGCTTATCCTTACACTGTTAAGCACAAGACCTACGGCGAAGGCCAGCTTACATTTGTTAAGGCACCCTTGAAGGGTCCTGCTTTGTATGCTACGATCGATTTCGCAGCCGGCACAAAGACTATTTCTATTGATATGGCATTTACAAATAACCTGCTTGAAATGCCTGAAATTCTTACAGACATTTTGCTTGAAGCTCAGACAGCCTATAAGGTTGATTTTACTGAGCGAGAGGCTGAACAGCATAAGGCTGCTATGCTTACCCGTGAACAAGCAAAGGAAGCAGAAAAGAAGGCCAAGGCTACTAAAGAAGCAGAAGCTAAGTATGAGAAAATGAAGGCTAAGGCTGTTAGAGATTTTGAAAAGCTTACTACAACCGTAGTTCCCAAGAGCACCGCAGACGAATTCTACTATTCTCTTGGCTGGCTTGCTAAGCATGTGGGTTCTATCTCTGCAAAACTTCCTGATTATCTGTCTGATTATTTTGTTGGACACTTTGGAGCTGATGCAACCTTTAATGCAATCGATTCCAAAAAGAAAACTGTAAATGGAAATGCAATGCAGTGGACTTTTGGTTTTACTGCAAATCTTCGTAAGCCTGAAAACATGCCTACTTTCTTGTCTGAGCATGTTAATGAAGCCGGAACTAAGGTTTCTGATACTTCCTTTATCTGGGACCTTGTAGATAACTACGGCTTTAAGTTTGGTAAGACTCAGGATGTAGACCAGATTCGAAGCCATGTACCGTTTGATAAACTCTCCTTCTTCGAGGCAGGTCTTGCTTAAATAACTTAAGGGTTAAACGTTTGCTAAATTATGTAGTATTAAAGTTTAACCATTAACTTTAAATTAATACTTATTTAGAGGAGAACATACATTATGGAAATTATTGAAAACTTTGCTGAGCTTTCTATAGAAGAGCAGAAAGCTTTTGCTGAAGCGCTTGTTAAGACTATTAACTCTGAGAGTACCTTTACAGACGATACAAACTTTAAAGTTACTGGTATAGAGACAGATGACCTTGCCGGAGACCTAGTAATCCTTATTGAACCGGAGGATCCTATTGAAGTTCCTCGTGAGGCTACCTGGACTTGCTCGAATTCTGAAGATAGATATGATGATCCAGGCTATGATGCAGACTACGATAATTCTATTTACGATGATGCTAAGAAAGCTTTCAAGACAATGACCGCGGATATTGAAGGCTATAGAGTTTCGCTTGAAGTTGATGACTTAGACGAAGTCGAGACCGCTGATATCGAAGTAGACGATTACAGCGATGAAGATGCGGGTATCGGTCATTACGAATATTGGGGTCACACAGGATATGATTCTCGCCCCTACGTTGAAGTTACAGGTACTATTATAAAAGCTTGTACTTGTTATCTCTCCCTCTATGTCGAACCAAGCGGTGCTACAGAGCCTGCCACAGATGAAGAAGCAGAATAAATAAATTAAGAGCCTTGAGGTTATCCTCCGGGCTCTTTTATTCTATATAAAAATGCACAGAAAAATAATTAAACTTTGTTAGTTTTGTCAGTTTACAAATTTAATATTTTATGTTATAATATATACATAAGATAAATAAACGGAGGAGCTAAGTTATGTTGCCTACAATGACCAGAGAACAATTTGATGGGATGAGCCTTGAAGAGCTCGCTGAGTGGGCCTACGAAAATGTAGACTACGTACACCACGAAGATGTTCTTATCGATCTTGCAAAGCATGAGATTGATGAAGAGAACTTGAATGTAGCAATCCATATCTTGACTGGTATTTATGAGAGTGAGGAAGCTGTCAATGGTTACTACATCTACGACCGCTGTATGGGTACCCTCGAACCTGTAACTCCTATTACTTGTAAGGAAGATCTCGAAGACTATATCGACTTCGGAGATGAAGATGAGCAGGAAACTTTGGCAGAGCAGTATCGAGAGTGGCTTGAACGTTTTGAAACCAAGGAGGATAATTAATATGGGACCTAAACCTAATAGATGGCAGACAGATCTTATTAGAGCGGAACTTAAGAGAAGTTCTACTCGCATTGCTACAAATAAGTTTATTGAGATGGTTGAGGAAGGCCTTATCGACCCGGTCGAAGCAGTAAGAATGTGTGTTAAGTGGATGTCTGAAGACGACGTTGCAGAGATGATGCACGCAAATGAACTCGACCTTGATAAGGAGGATACAGAAGATGATGCAGACTAAGTTTATAATTCAGATGACCACTCCAGCTAGACCTGACCTTGAGTACTTTTTTGCTGGCTACAGGCTTGGAAGTAATGTCTTTGAGCTGAAGAAATCGAAAGCAAAGAGATACTGCTTTCTTGAAGAGGCAGATCGAGATGCTAGAGCACTCGCTGCCGTAAGTAAGCCTGATACTTTCAAAGTTATAACCATTCGTTGCCGCACATAACATTTATTCACAATTCGTTTACATTTATATAATGTCTATGTAATAATTATGTAGTATAATATAAATGTAAATGAATGAAGCGGAGGATACTAAAGATGATCATACATAAGTTTGAAGTGGGTGATACCGTACTGTTTAAGCATAAGTTTACTAATCCTTCTTGCGGCCTCGTAGGTCGAGAGGGAACGTGGGCGAAGGTCACAGGGATTGCTCCTTCTTATAATAACAAACCCCACTACTATCTTGAAGGTAGTGATAGTGTATATCCTGAGACTCTGTTTGTTGGGAGATACGAAGAATGATTACTTTTGAACAGGCAAAGACTTTAACCGATGGTCAGGTTGTTTATACCATAAAAGAAAATAAGATTAAGGAAGCACGGATTACTTCTCTTACAGAGTATAAAGCATCTCAGGAGCCTCCTTACTTTAAGGATAGCTTTCGTATCTGTTATAAACTCAAAGGTGGGACTTACCAATATACAGAGTGGTCTATGAAGAACTATTCTGCTTTCGCACTCTATCTTACTAAGGAAGCTGTAGCAGAAGCTTTTATTTCCGATATGTCTATTCGTATGGAAGAGCTTGAGAAACAACTGGCTTCTTGTAAGCAGAAGATTGAAGAAGCAAAGAGCTTTGGAGGTTTAAGATGAAGACTAAAGGAAATTGGGTTATTAAAACCTCGGGAGGTTTGTACTGGTGTGGTGCGAACCTCTTTGATGAGCAGATCAGAAAAGCTCAGATTTATCACTGGAAAGAAAAAGCAGAAGAACAAGCTGCTTGGATCTGGAAAAGAAATAATATTTCAGAAGATGTAACTTGGGAAGTTATCGCTGTGGTAGAACCTAAGGAACTTAAGGATACTCAAGCTGAGTGGATTGCAGACATTGAATTGGATTGTTTCCTTTGTTCTAACTGTGGAGTATCTGCACTTAATGACTACAGAGGAAACTCTGTTGATTCTCGCTTCTGCCCACACTGTGGAAAATTTATGATTAACTCTACTATGCCGGAGGATGACTAATGTACAAGGTACTTGACGTAAGAGAAATAATTACTATCTGCGGAGGTAGTGTAAATAATGGAGTCCACGGAGGCTCAAGTAATTTTAATGTAGGGTCGAAGCGTTACCAAGTTGTTATCGCTGAAGACGAGAATCATAAAAGAAGACGCTTTGAGTTTTGCGAAGCTTATAAAAGTGAATTCCTCGGAGAGACTAGCTACTATGGTTATATCGGAAATTTCGAAATACTGATTCCTGGTGATTATTTCGAAGTCGAAAAAACTTATAGTTGGCCTAAGGTTAAGTTGATAATGTTATAAGGAGAACCGCTATGATTACAGCAGCACAAGCAAAAGAAAAGACTAGAGAAAAACTTCAGCAGCTCGCTAAAGAATATATTATCAACGTTGTAGAACCGGCTATCGATGAAGCCACCAAGTTAGGAAGGTTCGTTGCTGTCACTAAGTATGACGGAACTAAAAGCTCTGGAGTAGAGGTAGTAAATCTTCTTGAGGAACGCGGCTTTTATGCTGATCACTTCATCTATGACGGACCTAATGGTTACGACAATCATATCACTATTAAGTGGGAAGATGCATGATGAAAAAGAAAGTAACTATGACTTGTATCTTTAAGTCAGGGGCAAAGCTGACTGATACAATTAAGCTGGATACTAAGGATGCGAAAGCTTGGAAGATAGTCAGAGATATTCAGAAGGGAGTAGAGGATTTCATGACTCATAAGGATGCCGGACCTGCTCTTATTACTTGGGGAAAGACAAGTGTGCAGCTTTCCGAAGTCGCGGCTATTTCTTTTAAGGATTAAAGGAGATTACTATGACAAGTTTTATTAAGAAACAATGGGTGAAAGTTCTGATTTCTCTTTTTTGTCTTCTCTACGCAATTCACTTCCTAGCACAACCCGCTCCGGATGAATCTACTCTCGAGGGAGTTAAACTTACTCTTCAGTACACGATCAATAGTGTTAGCTGGCTGGTTAGCGGTCTTTTATGGGCAAGCATGGCTGTCTCGGATTGGCATGAAGACAGTATCCGAGAACTTGATAAGAGAGTATCTGTCCTCGAAGATCGAGCTGTTACTGATATTGATAAAATTGGACCTAATAATTATATGGTAAGACGTAGACTTGGACCTGATAAGAGTGAGCCTTATCCTGAAGAAGAGGAGAATACAGAAGATGATAACTAAAGAACTTATAGCGAAAGCAATATGTCAGTACGGACAATGCGAGAAGTGTGATGAAGACTGCATTGATTACCGTGCTGCCATGAGAGTAGCTGCAGAGCTCGAAGCTAACGGAGTGGAGGTTAGTGATGAAGAACATACTTAAAGCATTTGGACTTGGAATACTCTTTGGGATTTTGTCCTACTGCGCTTTCGCGTTTGGAACTATGGCAGTAGAAGCGTTTATTGATATGGTATCTGCTGTTGGCTTGAACGCTATCGGTCTTACTTTTGCCGGACTTCTTTTGGGGTTTATGTCCGTGTTTCTTATCTTCGTCATGGGAGCAGTCCCACTTAGTACGGTAGAAGAACTTAAAGAACTTAAAGCTAAGTTAAAGGAGAAAGAAGAAAATGATTAAGTATGAATTCCCCTGTTATCCAGGAGATGAAGTATGGTACATAGACGGAGTCGGGGATAAATACTGGCGTCGTCAGGACAAAGTAGAGATGGTCGGTTTCACTACCAGAAGTATCCGAATTAAACTCAGAGGTCATAAAGACTTCGGTAAGACCTATACTTGGGGTAAGAGTGTATTTAAAACTGAGCACGAAGCTTTGCTGATGATTGCAAAGCTCTGCGGAACCTTGGAGGAAGCATGATGAAATACTTTAGAGTAACTAATATAGATGATCCGGAAGAGGAGTTTTATGTATCTTCTACTCTCCCTAATGAAACACCTTTGCATCTTGCAATGGCTCTTCATCTCGGAGAGGGAGACGGTAGATATGATATTGTTGAAGTAACCAAAGAAGAGTTTGACCGTGAAACGGAGGATGACTAAGATGACTATCTATGAAGCAATTAAGAATATGTCTAAGAGAGAACTGGCAGAGTGGTTGTACGCAAACATCGAATATATCTCTGCTGAATATGGTGCATGCTCCGGAGAAGATGCTTCTTCCGGTATCCTAAGACTTCTCGACTCTGATATCGAAGGAGACTGGTAATGAGTGTAGAATGTAGAATCCTTACTGGGCTTACACTTGAGCTGGACCGAAATCTGAAAGGTTTCGAAAAGCTTCATGCTCTTGAGGAGAAGTATCCGGAACTTGATGAGTATAACTATCATAGATGGGATAGAGAGGGAAAGCTTCTTCTGATCTATGATGGCATGTGCGGACAGTTCGCTAGGCTTATTAAAGTAGATAAGTATCAGGATGGTGCAAACCTCGGAGACTCTAATGAGTTTATTCAGTTAAATACCCCGGAAGGTACTTTGAATCAGGAACTTATTCGAGCTATGTCTGAGATCTATAAGGAGTACACTGGGGAGTATCCGAAGAACACTGATTTCAAATATGCTATGTGGTCTCAGTGGTATTAACTAATTAAATAATAGAACTCTGTAGGTTATGTCAGCATACAGAGTTCTTTTTTTATGTTATAATATAGTTAATAAAACAACTGAGGAGACAGACTATGAATACACAATTACGCGACATCCTAAGTAAGAGATTAACTACAGAAGATATAGCTAAAGCTTTCGACTGCTGCGTAACACGTGCAGACGTATACGAAGTAATTAGTAAGATTCCGAAAGAGTTTGGAAAGTTTGAGATCCTTTGTGTAGACGAAGACTATACATACTTCGTGATCCAGAACTTAGTTAACTTTAGGGGTAAAGAGCTATCGCACGTAACTACACATGAATTTTATAAAATAGGAGGATATTAAAATGACATTTGAAGAAAGATTAGCCATGTGGGCAGAGAAGAAAATGTTTATCGATGCTTTAGACAGAGTGTTTCAGATGAAACCTGCGGGATCTCTAATTGAGAAAATCTCATATGAAGTATATCAGAAAGAGCTCGGAGGAGAAATGAGATTTAAGGAGTGGCTAGTTCTTCACTTCGAGGGTGGCGCAATGCTTGCGGCGCAGGTAACTGGTAATAGCAATATTGCTAATCTTAGAGCTATATCTACTTACCTTGATGGAGGATACTATGAAGAAGTGCGAATGTATAATTTCTTACCAGACCTTGGTTGGGAGTTGCTGAGGCTATGAACGGTGTAACTAGGTTTCATACTTTGCGGTGGATCCGGATTAACTCTGGGTCCACTTTAGGGTGTGAAGTAGAAGAGTTTATTGATACTACCAGAACTTACTTTAAAACGATTTGGGCTGATGGCTACACCGAAATTACCCCACTCTATGCAACGCACACAGGACAAGCAATAAAAGAACCTAAAACTTCGTCTAGTTTGTCAGTTTACAAATCACCGAAAATACGTTATAATATATATGTAAATAAACAAAAGAAAAACATCTAAGAGGTACACATATATGAAACTTGCAAAAACAATTATTATTATGGTATTGTCTGTATTGCTTGCTATTTCTATATTCTTTAATATCTTTATTACTACAATTCTCGAGATTAAGGATGTTGAATCCTTTAAGCAGGTGCTTCTTTGTCGGGAGCTTATTGAATCTATGAATCAGCTTTCTGATACTGATAACAATGGTAAAGTTGACGTTCCAAGCTCTGATCTAGTAGACACTGAAAGCCCTGATGCTGAAATACCTAGCACGTCTAATAAAGCTCCCGCTGATGCTTCTGTTATTTACAATGAAAACGGTGTTAAGATTTCTTTTGTAGAACAAGAACTTGGTTTGATGGGTCCATCTCTTAAATTTTATGTTGAGAACAATACGGATCAGGCTTTAGATATTTGTTTAACTAATATTTACATTGATGGTATTCAAGCAGAGTATACCGGTATGTATTGTAATGAGCTTGCTGCTGGCAGGAAAGCCTACGAGACAATTACTCTTTGGGAATCTGATTATGAAGGATTTCCTAGTGTTATAGAATTTGTTGTTAAGATACAGGACTCTGATACTTGGAATACTATTGTTGAAACTGAGCCTATGTACCTTTGTTTAGATTAACCAAAAAATTTCTAAAACTTTGTGCACTTTGTCGGTTTACAAATTCACAAAGATGTGTTATAATATAAATGTAAATGAAACACTTAATCATTCGGAGGTTATTATGGAATACATAATTACTGGAATATTTATTCTGCTCATGAGTGCTTGCTTTATTGCTCCGTTGGTATTTGACGCTATGTCCCAAGAAGATCTTGAAGCTGTTGGCCTTGCATGGCCAAAGAATAATAACTAAGAGAGGCGATTATCTAAAATGGAAAATACTACAAATCCTATAAGAGAAGAATGGGAAGAGTATTACTGGACACTTGAAAACATTCGAGAGAGCGGAATCACAAATATGTTCGGTGCTGCACCTTATCTAAAAGAATTTCACCCAGAGCTTTCTCATAAGCTAGCTCAAGCAATTCTTGTGAATTGGATGCGTAATTACGACGAACTTAATAAGAAATACGGGTGGAGGAATTAACTGTGGAAGTAATTTATACTACAGACCTGTCAAGACCTGGTAATGATGTTTACATCTATGAGTCAGTCTCACTGATAAAGCAGTTCGAGCTTTATGCTGTTATTAGAGTATATAGAGTTACCGGTTGGTCAGAGCGAGAAGAAGTTTCTGTTCTTTATACATCGTTGTCCCGCAGTACTGCCGTAGAGAAGTTTGAGAGCTACGGTGGAATTATTTAAACAAAAGATAAAAGGAGTTACATAATAAATGACTATTAAATTTACTAAAGAGCAACTCGCAGCTTGGATCGAAGATATCAAGGAAGCTGCTAAGGATGATACTACCTTCTCTATTGCATGGTTTGATGGCACTAAAAATGCACCTCTAAGTATTATTGCTGGTTGGCAGGAATACTTTACAGACAACTCGGGAGTTGCCGATCTCTTCTGCTGTAGTAAGTCTCAGCCGAAGTATGTAATGTGTATCAAGATTGCAGAGAACGAAGGTCCCTATGCTTACACTGACTATGAGATCATGAACATGCCCTGGGACAAAGAGTCTGGAGAAGTAGAGAACACTGAAGTTATGCTGGAGTGGAGTGATCCTGCAGATTACGTAGCAGAATTTTTTATGCACGAGTGGGAAAGACTCATGGATACTTACGTAGAGTAAAAGATATAATAAATAACTATAAGGAGAATTATTATGTGGGGAAAGATGAAAACATTTAAGATTGTGTATTATGATAACTCTGTAATGTCTGGAGACAAGCGAAGAACAACTTTCTATGAAGCTTACGATAGAAATGATGCTATCTACAGATTCCAGCAGGATTACGGTAATAGTACAGTTGTAAGAGACTGCACCGTGCTCTTTGAGTAAGCATACAAGAGAGTTTAGTGAAATCGATTTAATCTCGTCTGCGGGAGGTTGTAAGCTTTTTAGAACGCCGCAGACGAGTGTCGACTACTCTACACTTACTCTCCAGTTCATATGCTCGGAACATGAGGGAAGAATTTTGTTCCATCGAAAGTTAAAGGTTTACAGAAGTCAAAGTAGCTTCTATGTTATCGCGAGAGGCACGAGATGCTATATCGATAACTTGATGCATAAATGGTTTTACAAGTAAAATTCCAAGGAGGAACTAAAGAATGAACCAGAAAGAAATTGCTATTGAATGTTTAAAGAAGCTCGACATCTATAAGCCGTACATAAGAAAGTTTGAGAAGGAAGATATGCCAACGTTCTTTGAGCGTTGTGCTGGGTTCTACCTGTTTAATGAACCGGTGCTTCAGGATAAGGTAAAGAAAGTACAGGAGGAGTTCGGAGTACTAGTCTACGCCCTTACGCACGAATGGCTGGATGGCAGCGAGTGCTGGTCTATGCTCTGCGTATCCCCATCTACTGAGAACATAGATAACTGCATCATGGATGCTTCGCGAGCGGATACCTTCTATGTCTATTCCTATGTCTGGAACCAGGAGCATGAGTACTTCTCTGAATTCGGAGATATCGTAGTGCAGTCCGCCGGTGGTGGCATCAGAAGATTACATTAATTTAATAATTAAAAATAAAAGCACCTAGCTATTCTGTGGGTGCTTTTATAGTACAACTAACCACGGCCCAAAATTTGATACGCCAGTGACTCACAAACTTATAAGATAGCAACTTATAAGGGTGAACAACAAAACGCGATACAGGTCAATTTAAGAGCTCTTGGATAGATCTAAAAATCTTTAAATAAAAATAATTAAATCAATTTCTTTATTGTATAATAATTGTATAATAATATAAATAAAAATAGGAGACTTGAATATGGGCGAGCTTATAACTCAGGAGTGTGCACCTTGTCCTTTTTGTGGCAGCACCAAACTTAAAGTAGAGAGCAAGCATCATGGGCATCATTACTATGAGGGTACTCATAGCGCGACAGTAAGATGCAGTAAGTGTCATGCTAGAGGTCCTACGGCTTCTTGTAAAGTAGAGCGCGGAAAGTACCATGCAGATGAGGAAACTAAACAGCGAGCTATCGAGCTTTGGAATGAGAGGGCGCACTAATGAGCAGTAACTGGATGCTTGATGCTATAGCAAAACTCGATGCTGAAGATAAGGGCTACGAGAAAGGCTATGCTAAAGGTAAGCAGGCTGCTGCAGAAGAAATCTTCACTGATCTAGATAGACTGCACCTTCACGTAGCAAATGAGTACGAAGCCAGAGCTTATGAAAACCTTAAAAAGAAATACGGAGTGAACTAACTATGGAACTAATTCCTAATTGGCAGGCGCAGGATCTTACCTGCGAGTTCTGCGGCACTAAGAAGAGCGTAAAGTATAAGACTACTATGGCCGTTGTTGACAGCATTACTTTTGAAACAATTCTTGAGAAGGAAGTGTGTGCCTGTAATAAGTGCGCACTCATCCACTCTAAACAGGAGGTAAAGTAACTATGGAAAAAGAAATTCAATACTATATTATTAAGAATCCGGATACAGGTCTCTACTACAGAGGTAAAGGAGTTAATCGTTGGGGCAAGTACATGAACCAAGCTTCTATCTTCAGAGTCCGCGGACAAGTAGAAGAATCATGTAACTGGATTAACCGCGAACACCGAAATGGTGAGAGAGCAGTAATAGTTCCGATAAAAATTATTGAACAGACTGCAGAAATTTAGAAAAGCGTATCGTATAATATAATAGAGCGCTGCGGAGTAGAGTGTGTTCGTGATTTTGTTCTCTTAACCTTCTTTCCTCCTTCCTGCTGATAAACATATGTGTGATAAATTCTTCACAGCGCTCCACCTCCTCATACTGAATTTGATTGCGTTTGTATAACCTCCTTTCTTGTAAACTACCTGTGTAAAAGCAGGTAGTTTTTTCTTTATACATCGTATTATATAGTAAAAAGATTAGGAGGATACTTATGAGCAAATACACTACTTACTACAATACAAGACAGGACATGTATAGAAAGCTCGCTGTACAATGGAAAGCTTGGGCAGATGATTCTCAAATAGCAGAAAGCCAGCGAATAGGAATGAGCTTCTTCTTCCGGCACATTGGAAGAAGATTCGGGTTGATTACAGAATTCCGAGACATAGGCGTTATGTAAAAAGTACACATAAAATAATATAGAACTCTGTTAGTTTTGTCAGTTTACAAATACATAAATTCGTGGTATAATATAATTACAGGTTGAGCAAATGATTGTTCAAAATAAATTTATTAAAAGGTTTGGTATTTATTATGACTACTAATACTAAGAAAGCTATTGTATTGTTAATTCTTGATATCATTGTTTTCGTATTGGGATTCGGTAGTTTTTTATTTATAGTTGGTACTGCTGGAGCTCTTGAGCACGATAGTATTACTGGTTTGCAATATGTAGTTCAATCCATTGTTGGTTTCTGCGGACTGCTTTTAGCGATAGGTGTTTATAAAGTATCAGAATATCTTAGACGTATTTTTAAAAATAATAAAGGAAATTACAAAAACAGTAATTAAAGAAAGAGAGGAACTCAATATGTTTTATTATGTTGTAGAATCCAGCCATTGGCCGAATAACCTTGAATTCAAATCTACTATCGAGATGAAGGAAGGCCAGTGTTTCAGGATCACCAAACACGATGGTTTAAGATCATATCCCACCAGATTCAAGGTCTTGAGTGTTTCTGATACTCCTACCTATTCTGGGACAGTAGTAGAAATCTTCGACGCCGATACTAGCGTCGAACCGTTCTAAAAATAAGGAGTAGCTTCAATATGCTGAAGATCGAGTTTGAGTACAGAGACAAGTATACTAACGGACGATGGAACAAACAGTCCTGTGTCGTAAGTTCCGTTGCAGAGTGTAAAAGACTCTACGGTCTCGGAGTGGACTGCGAATACAAAATTATTTCAATTGAGAAAGTAAAGTAAAAATGAACCCGGTCAAAATCAACCGGGTTCATTTATTTGTGAACAATTTATTAACAATTTAAAAAAGGGGTTTACAAAATGAATATTTTATGGTATAATATATATGTAAGATAAAAACAAATAAAACTTTTAGGGGTTACTATTATGAAAAACTTTATTATCGCAGCAATCGTGATTTTGGCTTTTGTACTCTTTGTGGCTAATGTCTTTGCTATGCCGGAGCCAGTCGACTATGAACGCTATGTAGTAAAGTCTGGTGATACGCTTTGGGAGATTGCTCAGCAGTCTGACGGTTGGAATAAGTATGATGGTCATAGCATTATTGATGACATCTGTGAACGTTCTAACTGCACTGCTACAATTTATCCCGGCCAAGTAGTGTATATTCCTATGTATAGTAAGTAAGGAGAAAGACTAATGCTTAAGATTATTAAAGAAAGAACCCCTGTAACTACCAAAGAATATTATATCGAGTTCTCCTATAAGGACGATCCTAATGCTGGCTTCTGCTTTCCTGCTACCGCCCACGGCGAGCCAGACTTCTCCTGTATGACTTCAGAAGCGCAGGCTAACTACAAAGCTTGCCTCACAGATGATCGTCTCACAGAGGCTGAATTAACAACCCATGTGCATACATACACTGAGCCTGCCGTAGGCAAGTGTTCCTGTGGTTCTCTGGTAACCCTTGATGCCGATTATATGGGCGCTGTAAAGTGCGAGTGTGGAAGATGGTATAACCTCTTTGGCCAGAGTCTTATTGATCCTAAGTACTGGTACACAGATGAAGATGACTACTACAGTGATATGCCGGAGGATTAATTAAATGTATGTACTCAAAGTTGCTCACCCAGAATACTCTTGGGGCTACTGCGTAAAAGGCTGGCCACACATCCGTAGTCAGATAGGGTGGTTTAGCGAGCACGAGGTTTTTGCTACAGAGCAAGAAGCAAAAGATTATATTCAGGTGCTACTGAAAGACGGTAAAAGCGAGTGGTTCGCTCCTGTTATTACTGAGGACTGTTTTGAAATAGTTGAAGTAAGACAGTATAAAGATGAAGGACTTGGTGATGATTATTTCACTGAGAAAGAATATAAGAATACAAAGGATGCTATTTAAGATGAATATTAAATTTAAGACTTTCACGCCTACTTATCATGAGTCAGCAGCAAACGTACTTACTACATGGTTAGTAGAGCATACTTATGTAGAGTTAATCTGCTGGCAAGCTAATACAGTTGGTAAAGAAGTAGTTATTACTATTCAGTATGAGGAGCGCTAATTATGGATACTAAGCAGATGCTTAAAGATGGTTTCGTAAAGAAGACTGTCGCTATACTTATTCATAAAGATTCTTACTCCGGTAAAGAACATATCATAGTAGTAGATACTCCGGAGCACGCGAAAGAATACAAGACCTCCGAAGTTATGAGACTTGCTACGATGTACGTTAAGGAGAACTAACTATGGAAAAGATATATGTGGCATTAGATGATCTGTGGCCTTATGTACAAGAAGAGTATAAGAAAGCTGAAGCCAGAAATGATATTAAAGGTCAGCAGTGGTGTAACTACTTTCTACAGCTTATCTGCGCAGCTGAGCACAAGAAGATAAATAAAGAGGAGAAGTCAAATGATCTATAATGAAACTTATATAGGTACTGCACGTGATGTAGATGAGCTTATAATTCTACTACGGGATGAAGTACCGCTTTTTGCTACTATAGATGTAGCTTCCTATGAACACAAGTCAGATGTAGAAGTCTGGTATGATAAGGATACTAATACGGTTATATTAAAGTAAGAGGTGGAAGTATGATTAAACCTACTGTAGAAATACTTAAGGAAGCTATCGAGGATACAGATGAACTTATAGAGTATGTTCTCTCTTCCTCCGGAGATCCTAATCTGCCTGAATGGCTTACTGACCTAAAAAGAAAGATTAATACTGTCTACTGCAGACTTACTAGTCCGGTAAAGCAGCAGTCCGATTTTGATACTGTGAAATCCTATGTAGAAGAAGGAGAGCTTCCGCCTCTCGGTTCTAGGACAACCGGGATACAGTATATAAATAAGAAAGGAAACTAAAGATGTCTAACTATATAACCTTTTCATTCGAGCTCGATAGAAGAGCAATGACTCATCTTAAGGATAAGTCTTACTACAATCATAATTACTATGAGCTGGATCTCTCAGTCTACGGAGACTATATTACTCCTGAAGCTTGCGATATTCTCTATGAAGAATTCGAAGAATTCTCAGAAACCTATACTTATACTCTCGGATACTTCGAAGGCGTAGACTTTGTAAGATGCTTCACTTGGACTGGGATTAACTCCCTCGGTATTATGGCAGGAGGTATTGAAGTATGAGTTTTGAGTTTATGTACGGAGACTCCTGGTATAAGTATGAGAATGGTAAACTGTTAAAGCAGAACTCCATAGGAAAGTATCTTGACCCGCTTGATGTAGTATGTCCGGTACTTAGAGAGCTACAGGACCGAATGGAATTTATTCCTGAGGATGTAAGACCTGTAGTTATGCAGGGACTTCTACATGCTTATGGCTACGGTATCATTGATGGCAAGAAGAGAAAGATTGCAGAGTTTAAGAGAGTATTTAACTTAGACTAACAGGAGTAACTTATGAATATTACAGAAGAACTTAAGCAGGAACTTGGTAACGCTATCTCTGCCTATGCTAAGATTTTACGTAAAGCTGATCTAGGTTTAAGTACACCCGGATTTGAAGAGCTGCTCAGATGCTTGCCTTCGGAGCGTGCACATAAGATGCAGATACTTAAGGAGTTCTATAATCAATTATAATTAGGAGGACCTACCATGGAAATTAAAGTAACAGAACAGGTTATTGAAACAGTCTGTAGTTCTTTAATTGCAAGTAAGCAGAGCTTGCGTGCGCAGCTTCCACTATAAACAAATGAAACTAAGAAAGCTATTCTGAGACACCAGCTTGCTGAAGTCGAGGAAGCTTTAAGTATCTTTGAGCGTATATGCTAAATCATAATATTAAATAGTTAATATAATAATAGCTACGGCTGGGCAGCGACTCCTAAGAAAGCTTAGGATGCTGCTCTAAACTATTATGTAGAAAAGTGTATTGCTAAATTAATGTAACTTATAGGAGTGCGGAACCAACTCGCACTGTACATAGATTATCAGTATTATGCTTGGTGAGTACAAGCTTACTGATGTGACTTAATATATTATTGGAGAGTTTTTACTATGAATAAAACAAATGTAACAATACTTATCGGTGTGTTAATACTTTTTGCTATAGGTGTACTCATCTGTTTTATCTATGGCAGAGCTACTCATGCCGGCGAGGAATTAGACGACAGCACTCAAGAAGAAACTTATAATGAAATCACTACAGATGAAGAAAGTACTATTCCTGAAGAATCGTTTACTGAGCCAGAAGAATCAGAAGTACCTGAAGAACCGGAAGAGCTTCCTAAATTAGAACCACTTTCACGATCCTATGAGGTACTTGACTCTGAAAACATTAAAGAGCTCGAAGTAGAATTAGAGTATTGTGAGTCACAGTATTCCTTAGCTCTCGCGGCAGTAGAAAGTATTACTGCTCTTAACTATGATAATGAACTATTAGCAATATTACAGGAAGACTGCGACAACTATAATTCTTATATTAATTATTATAAAGAAAGAATTAAAAAGTTAAAGTATACTACTAAGTATACAGAACAGCATGCAGAGTATCCTGCAGCTACTTTTATCTGGTACTACATGAAGGATCAAGGCTGGAGCGATTATGTATGTGCCGGCATTATGGGTAATATTATGCAAGAAGTTGGTGGAAGAACTTTAAATATAAACTACCTACATAGCAATGCTTATTATGGTATTTGCTGCTGGAAGAAAGTATATCATCCTGGCGTTGTAGATAAGGACCTAGAAGGTCAGTGTGAATACTTAGTTGCAACAGTAGCAAATGCAATGAATAAGGGTGGATACTTATATCAAGACGGATATACGTTTGAAGACTTTCTAGAAGCAGAGTCGGTAGAAGAAGCTGCAGCAGCTTTTATGATTGTATATGAAAGACCTGGTCATACTGATCCGACTAAGAGAGTTCAAAATGGGGAAAGAGCTTTTAATTATTTTGTAGGATCTTAATAATAGCTACATATTTTTATGTTGACCCGCAGACTGTAATATAATTCAATAGTAAATATATAAAGTAGATTGAAAGTTTTTATTCAGTCTACTTTATTTTTATGTTAATTTTTAGAAATATAACATTGTATTATATTTCATAAAATAAAACACAAAGGAGAAGTCTACTATGGAGTACAAAAGAAAGAATACCAATGCGAGTCTAAGAGCAGAATATCCTCTTGCAAAAGAGTTCGGTTTTAAAGCAGCCTTCGAGAGAGCACTAGAAAGAAATCCTTACTTGTGTTTAACGAACGGTGAGTGTTTAATCTGGCTTCCTGGTAAGTTGCTTATGCTTACTGATACTGCAGTACACTTTGGAGATGATAAGCTGTATCTAAGACGCTGGGTAAGCGATCATAAGAATCTTCCTTGTGCTACAGTAATATCTAGACAAAAGGTTTATGTAGACGGTAAGATTATAAGTAGAAACGAGAACTACTATAGGGTTGCTGCAATGGATATGCTTGAGGCTATCGCTAAATACCATGGAGTCTCGGTTAGTCAGGTAGAGCTTGATCATAAGAATAGAATGCGCGGAGATAATCGTAGATGTAATCTAAGACCTGCTGACGCCGAACAGAATAACTGGAATAAGACAAGTGACAAGATCGAGAAAGCTTTCTATACTATTGAAGATCTTGTATCTAAGTTGGCGTCTGGCGAGTGGGTTCCTGAGGAGGAGGAGGACTAACTTTATGACAAGAGATAAAGCTTTAAAGATTGCTAATTTAATTTATCAGATAGAAACTTATGAGGATCTTATAGACGAGATTTCGAGTCTGAAGACTACAGATGAAATAGTAATGGCTTACGGTATAAATATAGAAGAGGAACTTGTGGCTGTTGTGCAGCCTAAGCTCGATGCCTTACTTAAAGAACTTGAGGAAATGTAATATGAGATGGCTGATTAATTATATTCGTTCTTGTTTCTGTAAGCATGATTGGGAACTTATCTTCCATGGCGAAGTAAGAGACGGCGGTAGCCACTACTGGAATAAGATTTACCGCTGTAAGAAATGTGGATACAGTAAACAGTATAAGAGTATTTAACGAGTGAGATGTAATATGGCAGACCTTGAATTTAAAATAGCTAATGCAGATAAAGTAGAGATTCATTACAAACCGCCTTACGAAAACAAATTCGCAGTAGTAGAGTATAGTTGCCGTAAAGGAAAGCCTCTGAAGCTCGCTCACTATTATATTTACGGAGAAGAACTTAAGACTAATAAACCTTTAATCTGTTGGTACTGGATGGACTCTACTAACTTTAATATAATAGAAGATAACTTTAGCACCGAGGCAGAAGCTACTGTTAGACTTAAAGAACTACGTGAGAATAGAAAAGGTAAATAAATTAGTATAACTAATTTTTAAATAATGTCAATATTTACTACGGTTGTATTGTATTATAAAATATAAATAAATTTTTATAAAGGAGATTTAAAATTTTAAATTATGGTAGGTTTTATTTTTGGTATTATTTTTCTAATTGTCGGTATTATCCTAGGTATCGTATGTTACTTTAAGACCGAGATCTCTTATGAAGAGGACTATAATGGTCGTTATAAGTACGATGAGAATGGCAATCGACTTAAGATTACTTCGTATCCGATGAGAAAGTTTACTGCGCTGGCGGTGATTGTCGGTATTATTCTTGGTGTTCTGCTTACATTCTTTGGCTGTATTGTATCCGTTGATACTGGTCATGTAGGTATTGTAAAGACTTTTGGTAGGGTTGAAGATTATACTTTTGATTCTGGTTTCCACCTTAAGGCACCTTGGAATGCTGTAACTCAGATGGATAATCGAGTACAAAAGACTACTGTTGAACTTCCTTGTTTTAGTAAGGATATTCAGGAAGTCAATACTGTGTATACAGTAAACTATCAGATTTCTAAGACTAATGCACAGAACCTTTACAGAGATGTTGGTACCGGCTATCTTGAGACTGTTGTCAATCCTACAATTCAGGAGACTGTAAAGACTGTAATTGCAAAGTATTCTGCGGAAGAGCTTATTGGTAAGCGTGCTGAGGTTGCATTGGAAATTGAAGCGCTACTTGCTACAAATCTTCAGAAGTATAATATTGATGTTTCTTCTACTGCTATTGAGAATATGGACTTTACTGATAGCTTTACTAACGCCGTTGAAGCTAAGGCTGTAGCTGCTCAGCAGAAGATTCAGGCTCAGATTGAGCAGGAAAGACTTACTATGGAAGCTCAGCAGGCAGCAGAGCGTGCTAAGGTTGAAGCTGCTGCGCAGGCCGAGGTAAATAAGATTAATGCAAATGCTGCAAAGGAAGTTGCAGAGATTCAGGCTGAAGCTGATAGAATCGTTGCACAGATTGGCGCAGACTCCGCTGAGTATCAGGGTAAGAAGGAAGCTGCTATTGCACTTCAGAGACTTGCTTCTATTAACGGTTGGACAGTAGTAACTAATGAGGAAACTGGTATCCATGAGCTTTATAAGGCAAATGGAGATAAGGTTAATGAGACCGAGCTTAAGGAAGGTGCTCAGAGACTTATTGAATACTACTACACTCAGACCTGGGACGGAAAGCTTCCTGACACTTTCGTGGGTGAGGGCGACGTTTCTAACATTATTCTTGGCACTAATTAAGTAAATAATAATAAAAAAATCGCCAGCTATCAAAAAAAATAGCTGGCGATTTTTTTATTATGCTAAATTATCGAATGGTATTTTATAATACCATTAACTATAAGCTTAAATGAGGTGACATTATGAAGTATACTTCAAGTAACAAGCCACTTGTTTGTATGCAAACGCAAAGTACATGTTTCAAAGGCACTCGTACGATGACTCCAAAAGGCGTTTTATGGCATTCTACTGGCGCAAATAATGCTAATCTAAAACGATACGTACAGCCAAGCGATGTAGCGCACAAAGAAGATACCTATTCAAAAGATGGCTGGCTAAAGCTGCTTGGTAAAAATTCTTATAAAAATGACTGGAATCATATTGAGCGCCAGGCAGGCCTTAACTGCTGGATTGGTAAACTTGCAGATGGTACAGTTACAACTGTTCAGACAATGCCTTGGGACTACAGACCTTGGGGTTGTGGATCAGGTAGTAAAGGTTCATGTAATGATGGCTGGATTCAGTTTGAAATTTGTGAAGATGGGTTAACAGATAAGACTTATTTTGACAAGGTTTATAAAGAAGCCTGTGAGATTACAGCTTATTTATGTAAGATGTTTAACATTGACCCGAACGGTTCTGTTACACATAATGGAGTCAAAGTGCCAACTATTCTTTGCCATGCAGACTCTTACAAACTTGGCTTAGGAAGTAATCACGGAGACATTAACCATTGGTTTAAAAAGCATGGAAAAACAATGGACAATGTTCGAGAAGATGTGGCTGTCCTTTTAAAAACTGTAAGTGGCCCAGTGTCTGAGAGCACTAGTACGCCTACTACAGTAAAAACTTATAAGGTAGTTACTTCTATTAATAAGTATGCATCTTCAGCTGATGCTGCTGCTCAGAAAAATTCTAAAGGTACTTATGCTGCCGGCACGTATTACATTTATAATAAATACCCTGATGGCGTAAATGGTATGTACAACATTAGTGCAGATAAAACTGGAACAACTGCTGGTAGTTGGATTAACCCAAAGGAAAATGTTGTAGCTGCTGTAACATTATCAAGTATTGCTGTAACTACCAAGCCAAAGAAAATCACATACAAAGTTGGCGAGTCTTATGATGGCTCTGGCATGGTTGTAACAGCTACATATTCTGATAAGTCAACAAAAGTTGTTACTGGCTACACTACATCAGGCTTTACATCAACTAAAGCTGGTACTGTGACTATCAATGTTACTTTTGAAGGCAAAGCTACAAAATTTACTGTTACCGTCGAAGAAAAAGAGGTTGTTCAAGAAACTGTCAAAGAACCCGAAAAAGTCGTAGCAGTTTATGATCTAGATTATCCTGAGAAAAATAAGATTGTGGATAAAAATCATATTGGTACCAATATTAATTGTACTAAAGCAATTAAAAAGATTTTAACTAATAACAGTACTTTTGATGTAGAGATTGCAAAAGCTTTCTTTAAGCTTGCTCCTAAATACGGAATTGACCCGATGATGGCAATTGCTCAGTCTATTTTAGAGACTGGCTGGTTTAAGTACACAGGCTCTGCTGTAACAGCAGACCAGCACAACTACTGTGGTCTTGGCGTGACAAGTACTGGAGTTAAGGGTGCAGCTTTTACAACAATTGAAGATGGTGTTACTGCACAATTGCAGCACTTATTTGCTTACGGCTGTAAAGATGCACTTCCTATGGGTGAGAGCGTTCTTGATCCGAGATTTTCTCTTGTTACCCGCGGCATCGCGCCCTATTGGCAGCAGCTTGCAGGTAGATGGGCATGTCCAGGTTATGATAAAGTTAAGTATGTAACTCCGGAAGAAGCTATGGCAGCAGAAGATACTTATGGTCAGAAAATTAGAAATATTTATACTCAATTAATTGATGTAGCCATAACCGATGAGGAAGTCGAAAAATATTTTGGAAAAGATATTTCCAGTGAAGATACTCCTGAAGAGGCTGTTCCAGAGACAGAAAAGCCTGACCCTGAGGTTGAAGAGCCTACCTCAGATAAAGAGCCGGAAGATGTTAAACAGCCAGAAGAAGATGAAAAAGTTACTAATTTGGCAACACTTATCTTTAATGTTATTAAGAAGCTCATTCAAATGTTTGCAGATATTTTTAATAAAAAATAATTAAATAAATAACCAGCTATTTTTTAAAATAGCTGGTTATTTATTATGTGTATATTGTATAATATTATATTGTGTTAAATTATAAATGGTGTTAAATTTAATAGTAGAGGAATTAAATTATTATGTTAAAAAAATTTATAGCGCTGGTATTTGTAATAGGGTTGGCTTGTCTTATCAGTATAACATTGGTTACCGCAACTATTTCGCCTAAACCGCAGAACTCTGAGAGCTTATATTCTGATTGTGAAAGTAATACAGATTCAGAGATTAATAATATAGTAAAAGAAGAAATGTCTGATGTATTAGATACCTCTAATGTAGACATTTCTACACAAGATGATCTTGTTTCAGAAGATATCTGTATAGAAGCTTCTGAGGACGCTTGCTTGCCGGAAGAGAGCACCGATAATTCTACGGATGATTCTTATGATGAGCTAACTCCAGAGGAAGTTTCAGATATAGTAGATAATTTATCAATTAGATTATATAATGACTATGCAGAAGGTTTTAATCTAGTAGACGGTGAAACTTATATACAGGATATTGCAGAGCTGCTAAAAAAATATGCACCTGAGGGCTTTCGCATAAGTGCCGGTTGTGCTATGGCGTATACCGAAGGTGGTAGCGGAAAAAAAGGTATTTATGCCAATACTAATAATTGTTTTGGAATTAGAGCTTACTCAAGTTGGTCTGGCTATGTATATGCAAGATCTACTGGTTTAGTATATAAAGATTATTCTACTGCTGTTTCATATGGTGCTTATGATTTTTTTAGAGCATATGAGACTATAGAAGAATCTGTTAAGGACTATATTATGCTTATGACCTCCCCACGTTATGAGGCAGTACTTAGAATGGACAATGATGCTGACTATTTTAATTATGTTTTAGACAAAGGTTATGGAGAGTTACATATGGTAAATACCTGGTTATATCTTGTTGACCTGTACGATTTAACACAATATAATATAGTAATGAATGAAGAGTAAGACGAAATAAACCAAAAATAGTTAGCATAGAGCTATGACAATATTGACTAACTTTTATTTATAGTTGTCGTTTCTTAATTTCACCCTCCTTTAATAAAATAGCATAAAAATAGTAGATAGTAGCTGAGTCTACTATTTTTTATTTAAACCTAAAATTTACTAAGACCCCGTCGTATTATATTATAAAGAAACTTTATTGGAGGACTTGTATGTTAAGTGCAGCAGAAGCAAGAAAGCTTTCAAAGCATATTTGGACAGCTCAGCTAGAACAAATTGAAAGAGGTATTAAAGAAACTATTATTATGGGCGGTACTTGTATTTATTATAAGACAGATATGCTTGATGACTGCACCGTTGAGTGGCTAAAGCTTCTTGACTATAAAGTGCAGGCAGAAGGTTATAATAATACTAAGATTTCTTGGGAGACTTAACATGAAAGAAGTAGAATTTTTTGATAGAGATTTTCTTGATAATAAAATCGAGATTGGAGATAAGGTTATCTTTGAGACTCCCGGTTATAGAAGTTTTGTGATTGGTACTGTAATTACTAAAGCTCCAAAATCATGTCAGATTGAATATATAAATGATTGGAACTATCCGCGAGAAGGTGGTGTTCTAGAGGTTGTCCGCCAGTGCTACGGTCAGGTTATAAAGTATCCTATTAAAGAAGGTAAGTGGGTACAGTCAGAAGAGTGGGCCGAAGACTATACTTGCTCTGTATGCGGAAACACTGCACATAAAGATG
>JAEIGA010001059.1_pt1 | contig 41665 bp, 28 predicted proteins | sample 9270691 | NCBI WGS metagenome assembly JAEIGA01 (sample SAMN17057246, study PRJNA624740) | gut metagenome | biome: biome; isolation source: fecal sample | host: Bos grunniens | place: China: Xizang | collected 2019 | reverse complement strand
CGGCAACTTAGCTATTTATTTTCACGACCTCCAATCATCATAATTTGCATTTCGGCGGTCCCGACGGCGAGCTCGCCGCCGCCATGCGTTACCTCCACCAGCGTTACAGTATGCCGAACAAGAAGGTGGTTGGTCTTTTGACCGACATCGGCAGCGAGGAACTTGGGCACCTGGAGATGATCGGTGCCATCCTTTACCAGCTCACCCGCAACCTCAGCGAGGAGGAGATCGCCTGCTCCCCCTTCGCTACCTACTTTGTGGATCACACCACGGGTGTCTACCCCATCGCCGCCTCGGGCGTTCCCTTTGACGCCAAGTATTTTGCCGTCAAGGGTGACGTGATCGCCGACCTGAATGAAGACTTGGCCGCGGAGCAAAAGGCGCGCGCGACCTATGACAACATCCTCCGTCTGTCCGACGACCCCGACGTGAACGATCCCATCAAGTTCCTCCGTGAGCGCGAGCTGGTGCATTACCAGCGGTTCGCTGAGGCGATTCGCATCACCCAGGACGATCTGGACAGTAAGAATTTCTATGCCTACAATCCTGCCTTCGATCCCAAGAGAGATTGCAGGCGCTAATCTCGCGTGCTGACAATCCCCGGCTCCCCCAACGGCAACACCGTTGGGGGAGCATTTTTATTTTTCCATAAAATGGGAAGCCTTTTGTCACAATTTGTCCTGCCCAGCCCTTGACTCAAATAGATATATATGGTATAATAAGGTGTAGGATTATATCTTTCCCTTTTATATATCACATATTATCAGAATTAGCTGAAATCCTCGCCACACAGAAAGGAATGCAACTATGCTGGACAAAATCAAACACGCGTTTGCCCCCAGAAAGGTAATCATTTTCTGTTTTGACATCATGTGCTATCTCATGGTGTGCGCCGTCATTGCCATTATATCGGAGCATATCAGCCACTTGTATCCCCTGTTCAGCCACTTTGTCAACGTGGCCATTATCCTTTGCGTGCTGACCTCCATCTCGCGCGCCTTCGTCTTCCGCATCTACAACAACGTCTGGCGGTACAGTAATTCCTACTCCTACCTGATCATCGTGGCCGCCGACATTTCGGCTTGCATCTGCACGATTCCCCTGTCTATCCTTCTGAAAACCTACTGCGGCATCTGGCCCGTCGTCGTGGTCGCCGCAGGCTTCAACATTGTCACCCTCTGCTCGCGTTTCGTGTACCAGTTGATGTATAAGCACCTCAACGAGAAGGAATCGAGAACCGAGAACAATAAAATCAACGTAGCCATCGTAGGCGCAGGACAGCTCGGCGTTCTGCTAGCCGAGGAACTGATCCTCAAGAGTACCTCGCACTACACCCCCTACTGCTTTATTGACACCGACACCGACAAGGTGGGCAGTAAGATCCGCGGTCTGAAGGTGTATTACGAGGATGAAAGCATCATCGACACCATCAAAGACCTGCCCGTCCAGGAGATCCTGATCGCCCTGCCCCGCATCGACAACGAGCGCGCACTGGCGCTGTACGAATTTTACAGCCGCACGGGCTGTAAGGTCAAGCTCTACGACACCGCCGTGCAGGACATTTCCTCCCCCTCGTCCTCTCGAGGCACCCGTCGCTCCATTCGCGAGTTCCAAATCGAGGACTTGCTTTTCCGCCGCTCCATTGAGGTCAGCAGCCCCGAATCCCGTGCCTACTACCGCAACAAGGTTGTACTTGTCACGGGCGGCGGCGGCTCCATCGGCTCCGAGCTTTGCCGACAGATCGCCAAGTGTCAGCCCAAGCAGCTCATTATTTTGGACATCTACGAAAACAACGCCTACGATATCCAACAGGAGCTGTGGCGGGAGTACGGCGTGAGTCTTGACTTCCGCGTGGAGATCGCCTCGGTGCGCGATCGCGTCCGCCTGGATGCTATTTTTAATCACTACCGTCCGCAAATCGTCTTCCACGCCGCCGCGCACAAGCACGTTCCCTTGATGGAGCACAGCAACTCCGAGGCCATCAAGAACAACGTCATGGGCACCTACAATACGGCGGACATGGCCGAGAAGTACGGCGTTGCCAAGTTCATTCTCATCTCCACCGACAAGGCGGTCAACCCCACCAACGTCATGGGCGCTTCCAAGCGCATGTGTGAGATGGTAGTCCAGTGCCGCACCGACAGCAAGACCAGCTTTGCCGCCGTTCGGTTTGGCAACGTGCTGGGCTCAAACGGATCGGTCATTCCCTTGTTCAAAAAGCAGATTGCCAAGGGTGGCCCTCTCACCGTAACCGACAAGCGCATCATCCGCTATTTCATGACCATTCCCGAGGCCAGCCAACTGGTGATGCACGCAGGCTCTATGGCCAAGCGGGGCGAGCTGTTCGTTCTCGACATGGGCAAGCCCGTCAAAATCTACGATCTTGCCGTAAACATGATCAAGCTCTCGGGTCTGCGCCCCGATATTGACATCGAGATCGTGGAAACGGGACTTCGTCCCGGCGAAAAGCTCTACGAGGAACTGCTGATCAAGACCGAAAAGTTGCAAAAGACCTCCAACAACCTGATCTTTATCGAAAGTGACGCCCCCCTCTCCCGTGAGGAGGTTGAGGACAAGATCGCTATTCTGAACCGCGCTGTGGAAGCGGCGGAGGGCGAGCTGGAGTCAGTTGGTGTCAAGGAGGCGCTCATGGAGGTAGTTCCCACCTTCCACAACCCAGAAGACGTCAACTGCAACGCCGAGGATTCGGCGGAAATGAAGATCACCAACGCGGTCGTCTGATCTCTACATAAGAGCGGAATCCGCTACGGTGGATTCCGCTTTCCTTTTATATTTATTTTGCAGGATTTACAAAAAATTTTCACATGGGTACTTGCCCGAACGGAAAATTTGTGTTATACTATTAATAATTTGAAATTCTTACACAGAGGTGTTCATTTTGATCGTTGAACTTGAAAATGCGAAATACGAGTTGATTTCTCTTCAACCCGAAATAAAGGAACTGGGGCAGGCGCTGCGCGTAGAGGCTCTCGCCGCCAAGGTAGAGGAGCTCGAGCAGCTCACCCTTGCCCCCGATTTTTGGAACAATCAAGCCAACTCCTCCAAGGTACTGCAAACCATCAAGCAGTCCAAGGATACCATTGACGGCTACAACGCGCTGGTGGCCCGACTTGAGGACGCCATCGCTCTCGCCGAAATGGCCATCGAGGAGGAGGATCAGGACAGCGTTGCTGACGTTCTCGCCGAGCTGGAGGCCATCAAGGCCGAGGCCGAGCACAAGCGAATTGAAGTGCTGATGTGCGGTGAGTACGACGACAGCACCGCCATCATTTCCTTCCACCCCGGAGCGGGCGGCACCGAGGCACAGGACTGGTGCCAGATGCTCTACCGCATGATCAACCGCTGGGCCGAGCGCAACGGCTTTAAGGTCAAGCTGCTGGAGTGGCAGGATGGCGACGCCGCCGGTCTGAAGTCTGCCACCATCACGGTGGAAGGTCCTCACGCCTACGGTTATCTCAAAAGCGAGCACGGCGTTCACCGCTTGGTGCGCGTTTCTCCCTTTGACTCGGCAGGCCGTCGCCAGACCTCCTTTGCCTCCATTGAAGTCATGCCCGAGTTCCCCGATCTGGACGAGGTCGAGCTCCGCGAGGACGAGTACGAATTCATGGCCTACCACTCCAGCGGTGCAGGCGGTCAGAACATCAACAAGGTATCCTCCGCCGTTCGTATCACTCACAAGGCTACGGGCATCGTGGTGGCTTGCCAGACCGAGCGTTCCCAGCTCCAGAACAAGGAAACCGCCCTCCGTATGCTGAAGGCCAAGCTCATGGACATCAAGATCCGCGAGCGTCTGGACACCATTGAGCAGGTTCAGGGCAACAAGAACAACATCGAGTGGGGCTCGCAGATCCGCTCCTACGTATTCATGCCCTACACGCTGGTCAAGGACACCCGCACGGGCTACGAGGACGGCAACGTGGAGGCGGTCATGGACGGCCGCATCGACGGATTCATCAACGCCTACCTCAAGCACATTACCAAGAACTAATACGACTCAATTGCGGGGGGGGAACTTCTTGAAAGAAGTTCCCCCCGCACCCCTTTCAAGAACCTGCCCAAAATGAATCATGCGTTTGAAATGCCCTTCCTAACGAGAGTTGACATAAGTTCCTAAAAATCAATGAGGACGCGCGGTTAAGTCACGCGACCTTTTTAAAATGGGGGTTTACTTTTCTCTGAATTGGTTGTATACTATATACGGTTGTTAAGTTTGCTTAAATCAAAAACAAGGAGGAACCGAATGAGTATACGAACCGAGATCAACAAAACCGTTCGCGTAGACAGCGCGGGCAGCCGCAACATGGAGGACGCCACGATCTACGCAACAACCAAAGAGGAGGCCCTTTCGGTAGACACATCGAATCTGCTGATCGGCTCTACCCTGTTTATTCTGCAAAGCATGGACACTTACCTGCTGGATGCCGACGGCGGCACTTGGCGATCCACGCAGGACGGTGAATCGCTGGTGTGAGGAGGGAGTCTATGGCAGATATTTACAGCCAATTTCGCACCAAGGTTCACCAAGCCCTACTGTCCCTGCCCCGCCAACGAAATCACGATCTGACCGAGGAAACGATTACCGAAATCATGGAGCTGGTGCGGGAGAGCTCGCAGGCATCTCCCGACTACGTTGTAGCCGAAGCAGAGGACGTAGTTCGGCGGGTACAGGCAGTGCGAAACGAAACCAGCCTTGTGCTATCCGCCCGAAGTGACTGGCATCTGGTCGGAGTCGGAAACGAAAAAATTGATCCTGCCGCCGCGCCGCACTGCCATACCATTCGCTCGGCGCAATTATCACAGCAAGGTATCAACGAGATCGCCGCGCGCATTCCACTGGATGCCGATCTGGATCTGGGTGACCGTGGATGGACGACGCAGGATGCGAAATACACCGCAGAGATGTGTCTTTCCGATATTATGCTGGTCAACCGCACCGAGGCGCAAGCGAGTCCCCCCGCACGTGCTTGTATTCGGCAGCGGGGCAACCACGATCTGCTCTACAACGCCGACCGCGACCGCATGGTAACGCCCGAGGAATTATTCGGTCACATTGAGGCAGGCAACGGGCAGACCGTAGTAGACGAGGAAAACCCCATCGGGGGCTACGGGTACCACGATTTTGAGCGTCAGAGGATTCGCCTAATCTATCTGAACACCTGCGACGTGTATGACGAGAAGACCTTTACCGACGGCGAGGTTGCACCGTCAGAATGGATCAGCGCCAAGCAACGCAAATGGGTGGGCGAGAAGGCATTGAATTTTTCCGACAAGGACGATCCCTCGGCGTGGGGTATCGTGATCACCTCCCATCACCCCATCAACTACTCTTACAGTTGCTTCAAATATCTTCTGAAGATTTTGGAGGCATACCGAAACGGCGGTACGGTGTCCGATTCGGGTACATTCTTCGATTTCACAACCACCACGCCCGCAGAGTTTCTCTGTGCCATCAACGGTCACAGCCACAATTTCCGTACCGATTACGTCAGTTCGTCCATGGCTGTTGATGACGGAACGAGCACAGCGGGATGGCTTCTGCGCATGACCGTTCCGAACATTTGCTTTGGACGGTACAACGAGGCGGCAACCTCTGCCAACGAGTGGTTCCGCGCAAGGTATGGTGAATTTGATGAAAACGGCGATCCCGTTTACTATCAAAAGAGTGAGAACACGGCGGACGCAACGAGCTTTTACATTATTTCGATTGACCGCAAGAATCGCATGGTATACGGGCATTGCTTCGGCGCAGGGCACGACGTGGCTTGCCCAATGGACAACCCTGCACTGCCCACCTACACCAACCTGATCCCGCTGTCGACCGATACCGACGGCAGTATTTATAACGGGATCGGCTATAAGGAAGACACGTATTTAAGTGAGGGTACCCCCGGGTATCGAGCAGGCGTTTACACAACGGGATTCATGCCCATTCCTTGCGAGATCACAGCCCCCACGCTGGGACAGTTCGTTATTCGATTATACAATATGAACGGCCTACCCACCGATGGAAACTGTCGGATCGCATTCTACGCGGAGGATATGTCCCTCATTGCCCAAAAGGGCACCACACAAATGCGGCTTGATTCGGATTCGCAAGAAAATGAAAATTATTCCAAGATCGTCATGTACCCGAACGATTCCGGATATATCGAAAGAATTGACCCTTGTCGATATTTGTTCTATCTATGGAATACAAACATAGGAATCCCCAGATTTTTCCGCGTGTGCTGGACGAACCTGTCGGCTGATTCCGCTATTGTACTTGAGGGAACATCCGTTTAAGTCCAAAAAATGAGGGTGACACACCGCTTGGTGTGTCACCCTTGTGGTTTTTCAGATCAACGGCTCATCGTTTTTACAGGCGCCAATATTTCATACCCGAAGCATCCAGATCAGCGACCTTGTAGATGCCCTTAACGTCAATCAGCACCTTCTCATTATCGGGCGAGGTCTTATACAGCTTCTTGATATCCTCCAGCGCGAGTGCCTTGAATTCGTTATGTGCCACCGCAACGATCACGCAGTCGGCATCACGGGCCTCCTCCATGGAAGCCAAGGTCACGCCGTACTCGTGCATGGCGTCTGCGGCGCTGGCCCAAGGATCCACAACCACGGGGGATATGCCGTATTCGCCCAATCGCTGGACGATATCTGCCACCTTACTGTTACGGGTATCGGGGCAATTTTCCTTGAACGTCAAGCCAAGGATCACCACCTTGGACTTTTTGGGTGCCTGACCGACCGCAATCATCTGCTTGATGGCCGCGTCAGCAACGAACTTGCCCATACCATCGTTGACAATACGGCCGTTCAGAATGATCTGGCTGTGGTAGCCCAGCTTCTCTGCCTCATACGTAAAGTAATAGGGATCAACGCCGATGCAATGACCGCCCACCAGACCGGGACGGAAACCGAGGGCATTCCACTTGGTGTTCATTCCGTCCACGACCTCGTTGGTGTCGATCCCCATGCGATCAAACACCATGGCAAGCTCGTTCATGAAAGCAATATTGATATCGCGCTGGCTGTTCTCAACCACCTTGATCGCCTCAGCGGTCTTGATGGTGGATACGGGGTAGGTGCCAACCTCGATAACAATATCGTACACCTTCTTGATCTCGTCCAGGGAGGAGGCATCCATACCCGACACGATCTTACAAATGTTCTCCAGACGGTGTACCTTGTCACCGGGATTAATACGCTCGGGCGAATAACCAACCTTGAAATCCACACCGCAGGTCATACCGGATTCCCGCTCCAGAATCGGAATGCACACGTCCTCAGTAACACCGGGGTACACGGTGGATTCATATACGACAATAGAGCCCTTTGCCAAGTTACGTCCAACAATTTCGCTGGCACCGATCACAGGCGACAAATCAGGGGTATGATCGGTGTTGACGGGCGTAGGTACGGCTACGATATGGAATTTGGCGTCACGCAGACGTGTTTCGTCCGCTGTAAATTCCATAGTGGTTGTGCGAATGGCCTCGTCGCCCACCTCGTGAGTGGGATCCACACCCGAGCGGTACAGGTCAATTTTCGCCTTGTTCAAATCAAAGCCAATGACGTTGATCCCCTTATCGGCAAAGGCAACCGCAATGGGCATACCGACGTAGCCGAGACCAACAACCGACAGATTCTCTTTCTTTTCCACAAGTCCTTGATAGACAGACATATATGTTTTCTCCTTACTTTAATTTTCGCAGCAAAACTGCCTCCAGCATGAGCTTGGCGTTGGGACGCATATCTTTAAAGAACATTGGCAACACGATGCTGGTGAACACTTGAGTGATCAGGGAGGCGAGCGCCGCGCCCACCGCTCCCATAAGCGGTATAAACACCGCATTTAATATGACGTTGAGCACGGCGGCACCGCCGTACATATATTTGAGATATTTCTGGTTCCCTTCCGAGACGATCCATGCATTTCTGGCTACACCAAGGTAGGAAAAGGCGGTGTACCACGTAACCACCTTCAGCACGTTGGAGGCGGGCATATAATCGCTGCCGTACAGAATGCGGATGCCCAGATCACCGAACACCATGAACAACACCGACACCGCGCAGGATACGTAGAATACAATGGCGTATAACTGGCGATTTTTCTTCTCGTATTTCTCTTGATCCTCCTGCTTGAGGCGGAGAATGGAGGGATATATGGAATCAATGATGGCCTGTAGCACGAATGTCCACAGAGCACACACATGGGTGGCGATGGAATAAAAGCCGACCTCGGTTTCATCCAACATCTGCTTGAGCATAAGCTTGTCGGTCTGGCCGTAGATGGAAACCATCATAGCCGACAGGATATAATGATAACTGACAGACAACAGTGCCTTGCATTTTCTGCCTGAGCAACGCAGGCGTGGGCCCTTGTATTTTCTGTATGCGATCAACAGGCACACCGCAATGGCAATGTAATCCAACGACGTAGCGACCGCAAACCAGCGTACATCCGCGCGCAAGATCAACAGTACGATGCGGTAGACCGACACAACAGCATACGCAATCAGGGTAGCAATAGCCGTCACCTTGGATCTGTACCGATTCTGAAACCAGAAGTTGAACACATCAACGACATGGAACACGGCGCCCAGGCTGCACAGGGCAACCACGGCGATGGTCAGCGGCTCGTCGTGGTCGATGACCGCCACGATGCCAACGATCATCACGGCCGATAGCACGCTGGAGAGAAACCGCATGAGCAATGCCGAGCCGATGGCCTCTCCCTGCTCGTCAGGGTGATCCACGAAATCCTTGATGATGACCGAGTTCAGACCCAAACCGCACAGCGCGGCAAAGAAGGTAACGAATGCCGTACCGTAACTGATGAGGCCGTAGTTCCCGGGGCCGAGATACCGCGCCGTCAGAATGCCCACAAACAGAGAAAGCACCATTTGCGCGATCCGACCGCCGATCAGCCACGAGGCGTTTTTAACCTCGTGGTTTCCTATAAGTTTTCTGATATTCATGATCGATTGGCACACTCCAAGGATTTTTCGGCGATATGGCTATACAGATACACATCGGTGGCCCCCGAATCCGCCACCTGCTTCATAGCGTAGTACGCAGGGGTAAACCGAAGTGACCGCAGCTTATCGGCAATGGACTCGACGGTTACGGGATACAAAAAATCGCTGTTGCCGCCGTTATTGAGATGCTCCATGCCGTTCCACTTCTGGAACACACACGGAACCTTGGAGGCGCAAGCCTGCTCCCACATCACCGAATGACCGCCCGGGAAAAACACAAGGTCAGCGGCGAAAAAGTAGCGGTATACATCCGAAGCATTCACCCATCCAACGTACGTAATGCGGTCACTTGCGGCAAGCAAATTTTCAAATTCTTCCCGAACGCCATCACACACGTTGCCGAAAACGAGGAGCTTTACGTCCTTTGTTTCCATGCAGGCCTTCATCAAAAGATCAATTTTTTTTGCCGTATCGATCTTGCCCCCCGTTACCACGAGAAAATCATCATCCGAAATGCCGTATTGCCGTCTGACTTCAGCGCGAATCTGCGGTTTTTCCGAAAGATTCATCTGCTCGTCGTCCGCTCCCATAATGAGAACGTCGGTTTTGGAGTGCGGAACGCGGAAAAAATCCTCGGCAAACTGTTGCCGCCACGGTGTAACACCGTAAACACGGCTGACATAGGGCATTGTTTTTCTTACCGTGTGGCGGTAAAAGCCTCGGATCAATATTTTTTTGATGCCCGAAAGAGGCATGCAATTATTGTAATCCAAATGGTTGTCACGCACGATCACGCAAGCGGGATTCACTTCCTTCTTGTATCGCACCACATCGTAAATGGTAGCGCTGCTCAAGCTGTGATAGAAAACAAAATCCGGCTGTAACTCCTTCAAATACGAGTACACTTCCATTTTGGCGTTCAGATTGGTAAGCACGCGGTGGGCATACTCTTTTTTTCTCAAGCGCACGACACGCACACCATCGGGCAACACATAATCAGCAGGCTCGGTTTCAACGATCCGCCCATCCCTGTGAGTCAGCGTGGAAACGAAAACCGTAACATCATGCCCTGCTTTTTTGTGATACTTGGGGAGCAAATTATCCTGATACCCCCAGTTGTCGTTATACGGTGCGTTAGGGGCAATGTGTACGATCTTCATACAACTCCACGTACTCCTTAAATTTATCATTCATATCGAACAGACGCGCGCGCGACACGCACGCCTCGCACGTATATAATTTCTCGGTACAAGCACGGCGTATCTCGCGCTCCATCGCGTCAATATCGTTGCAATCCACGACGGCGCCGCACGAGGCGTCGGGGATCTCAGGGCTTCCCCCCGTGCAGAACGTAATGACGGGCGTGCCGCACGCCAATGCCTCCATGTTGACGGTGGGAAAGGTATCCTCCCTCGTGGGATTCACCAGAACGTCGGCGGCCGTATAGACGTTGGCCAATTCCGCTTGGCTTTCGGTGCGATGGATGGATATGATATTGGACGGAAGCTCTGCGTCCATCCGTTCATTGGTTCCAACCAGAACGATCCGATAATCGTCGCTCAGGCGTGTGGAAAGATCCTTGAAAACGTCCAACCCCTTCCGCTCGCTCCATCCGAAGGCGACACCGAGCACGATTTTTTTGTCCTCGCATCGGTATTGCGCTTTGAAATCACTCTCCGACGGCTTGAACACCGAGAGATCGACTCCATTGTGAATCACCCTCACGGGGTACTCGCCAAGAAAAGACTGCCGAGTCAAGTCAGCGAGCCACTGCGAGGGAGTCACGAGTGTCAAATCCTCAACACCCGTAAACCATTCCCTTTTCAATCGGTACATGCGGCGGCTGTCGTCCACGTAGCTTTTCGGATACGAGCGGTGGCCGGGGCAATGGTAGCATCCGCTTTTCCATTTTTCGCACCGCGTCAGTTGAAAATGCGGGCAATGCCCTGTGAACGGCCAACAATCGTGCAGCGTCCATACCACGCGAATCTTTTTTTCTTTTACGTAGCGGAAAAGCATGGGCAGATTGATGCAGAAATTGTGCAGATTATGCAGATGGATCACGTCGGGCTGAAAGCGATCCAATTGCTGTAGCAATTTTTTCGTTCCCCTACGGGAAAAGCAACCGTTTCTCCCCAAAACGCTTCCTGCATAGTAATGAAACGCACTCTCTGCAACGGTTCCCCACGTAAAATGATCGGGGGCTGACAGCGGCGTTTGCTTGCCGAACCGCGAGAACAGAATGGGCGCGTAGGTTTTCGCCTCATGCCCTTTTTTTCGCGCGGTATCCGCAATCTGAAGCATGATTCTTCCCGTGCTGCCACGGTGAGTCATATTGATCTGCGCAATTTTCATACGTCCCCTCCGCTCGCGTATGCATACCTTGACTGATTAGCCAGGAATCGTGACATGACACCGTCAATCAAGCAGTACGCAACCAGCAAGAACGGCATTCCCGCCATGACGGGCTCCAACCAGAACTGGATATTTAACAAAACGTATATGCAGAGCACGAGCTGCTTGGTACGGAAAGACAGCATGGGATGGCGGAGTGCCTTGATGAGGCGAATGATTGAGGATATGATATACGCAACGGTCGCCATAAACACCACTACACCGTACTGATCGTAGGTATCCAAATACAGGTCGTGCGCATAGTGGGAATACATCGTTCGGATATGCAAGCCTCCAAACGGATACTCCCAAAGATGCTCCAGGTACAACTGCTTATACTCAAATCTCGGATCCTCGGTAATATCAAAGCCTCCCTTACCGAAGAAGCGAAGGTAGAAATTGGATTCTTCAATCGTGCTTTTGATATTGAACACATCCAGGTTATAGAGAACCAACAGGATAGTAAGAAGCACAATAGTTACCAAAACGCTCTTGATCGCCGTCTTCTTATAGTAAATACTTCTGAATGTCAGCGCAAACAAAAACAGAATGGCAATCAAAAGCAGCAGCGTTCTGCCTGCCAAAATCAGGTTATAGGCTATAACAACAATCAGCAGAACGACTGCGGTGATTCGTCTTTTAATGGTGGTATTGGAAAACAGGTCTGCAATAGCAACCGCAACACAGATACACGCCAGGCTCGCCTGCCCGGTAGCACTTAATATCTCGTTTGTCCAGAAATCGATGGTGTTACGCTGCAAAGAACCTGCGTTACTGATGAAATTCAATAAATAGTGGGCAAAAAAACCTAATGCGCAGGTATATATGATTTTCTCTACGCGCAACGCAGCGGCTTGACCGTCATCTACGTCCGACACAAGGCCCGTTCCAATGGTGTACGCCATGAAAAAAACGAACGGCTTTAATATGTTTGTAACGCTGTTCCGACTGCTCGGATCGAATATTAGCATGGAAACACCCAGGATCAGCAAAAACAACACCGAAAAATTCAGCATGACCGTCCGTTTAGGCGTGATCGCAAAAAACGCAAACGCGAAAAACAGCCAATAGTAATTTCGCGTCACGAAATTCATAAACGCCATGAACAGGAAGACCGTCACGAGAAGGTTTAAGAAATCCTGTAGAGTAAAACGACCTTTATAGGTAAAATATAGGCGGGACAAGGTACCATCTCCTTTATGATGGGGTATTATAGGGTGCCGAGGAAATCCAATATGCGCTTGGTTTGTGCCAAGGCATTTTTATGCGTCAGAACGTAATTTCTTCCTGACGTACCCAGATCCTGTCTTGCTTGGTTATCCATTGAGCAAACGGATTCTATGGCTGACGTGAGTGCTTCCACGGTATCATCCTTGGGATAGGTCAAGTACGCATCGTATTCGTCGGGAATACCGTCCAGCTTGTACGCGATCACGGGCACGCCCGAAGCCAGATATTCCATCGTTTTCGATGGGAAGCTGTACTTCGTAAATTCCTCGTTATTCAACCGTGGATTTACGAGTACGGTTGCTTGTTTTTGGAGAGCCAAGACCTCCTCGCGGCGAAGCTGACCGCGAAAATCAATTCGAGAATCCTGCCGACTTGCCTCTCGGATCTCGGCCTCGCTGTCACCAATGCCACAGATCACCAAGCGTGCACGGAGGTCTGACACCTTCCGAAAAGCCTCCAGCAAGTGCAGTACGCCAAATTTACGGTGCAACGTCCCCGTATACAGAATAATCTTTTCGCCCTCCATGCCCTCCGATTTGGGTTGTGCTTCAACCGAGGGTGCATCGGGAGCAATACCCTCCATGACGCAAAACGGCTGCGTGATCTGCATATAGTCGGCCATGTGACGGGTCAGAAGCACGAAGGCGTCTACCGAAGATAAAAGCGAATAGGACTCCTTCGCTTTACGTGCCGAAAAGAGCCGCAGCAACCGACCTTGCTTGGAGGAAAGGTTGGACATATTGGGCAGATCGGCCACAATGGCACAAACTCTGAGATGGGGGAATTCCCTTTTTACAGCGGCAACCGCAGACAAAAGCGGCTGTGAAATGGTATACACGAATAAGGTTTTTTCCTCGGTGTCAGACTTACACCATTTCCTCAACGCCTTCTTTATGGTCCTGGTTTTAAAGTAATTGCGGATCAACTTGACGTTACAAAAAGCCAGGTTATGTCCGTGGGATCCGAAGGAAAACCGAGGGATGAACGGGCGGGTGTAGTATTGTGGATAGCTACCACAAGGCAACGTGTTAAAGAGCGGAATATCCTGACCAAGGTTTTCACACAAGCCGCGGTACAAATTCCACTGCAACGCATTTGCGGCATCCTGCATGGTGCTTTTGGCGCAGGCGCGAAACGTCTCCTCGTATTCCCGCGGTATGAGGACTGATACCATCCCGTATTGCATAGGCCCCTCCCCTTTCTTCAATATAAACGATAAACGATAAACGATGAACGGTAAACGGTAAACGACTTCAGCGCACGGCCTCGCTGTAAGGCAGTAATTTTTTCGCATTTTTGATCCCCGTGAGGATCATCCGAATGTTTTTCCGAGCCGACATTTTGGTTTTTCGCCTCAAGCGAAAGCCGTAATACACGGCCACAGCGTGCTTGAGCACGGGAAACAGATAGCTATACAAAACGCCCTTGTCGTACAAGTATTTCTCATTGTATCCCGTAAACCATGAGGAGGCATCCTTACAGCAGGTACCCAGCACGTACGGATCGGTATACACCCTCAGAGAGCGGTCCAGACAGGCTTTGATAAAAAGCGAATCCTCGCCGCAGGAAAAAGGGCATCCTCCACCGAACAGCTCGTTGAATTTCAGGTTTGCCTGAATGAGGGCACGCCTGCGAATCGCAACGGCATACGTCCCGTGCTTCATGGCATTCCACATGCGTGCCCGCTTTTTCTTGTTGTACTTTCGCTGAATGATCTCGCCGTCGCGAGTGATATCGGTGCTGAAAATGATGACGTCGGCACGGGGATTGTTGGCAAACGCCTCTGAAACGCCGTTCAAGGCACCGTCATAATAACGCATATCATCATCCGAGAACAAAAGAATATCCGCCTCGGAGGCAAGCAGGGCAATATTTCGGTTTAATCCCACACCGCGCGTCGCGGTAGAGATCATTTTGACGGTTCCAAACTCATACTCTTTTTCTTCGAATCCATTATATGACGTTTGATTGGCGATAACGGCATTGGTTCGGATATTCATCTTATCCACCAAAGAAAAATCGCTTTGATGCATAGATACAACCAAAACCTGTAGTTTCATATATACTTCCCTCCGTATATCGTTGGATGATTTCTTCCTTGCAACCGAAATTCACGTCCTTTATATCTAAGACAAAGGACATGAATTTCGGCTGCAAAACGTGCCCGTGCCTTTCACAGGCACGCCTTACAGCCATCCCCGCGGAGTCGGCGAAGCACCGACTCCGCGGGGGTATGGGATAATTAGCGGGTGGTTACGGCGTATCCGTATTTGCTCATGTAGCGGTGTGCATAGGAGTTGTTCACTACGTTTGCATTTACCTGACCGCAGGCATAGAAGACAGATGCGCCGATGGAGGATACACCGTTGGGAATGTATACGTTCGTCAGTGCGGTGCAGTTTCTGAACGCATAATCACCAATGGTGGTAAGCTGGCTGCCTGCCTCGAAGTTTACAGTCTTCAGGGCCGACGAGAAGTAGAACGCGTAAGCGGAAATGGTCTTGACGGATGCGGGAATGGTTACGGTCTCCAGCACCTTGCTATAACCGAATGCGCCCTTACCGATCGTCTCCAGCTTGGAGCCTTCCTCAAATACCACGGAGGTCAGAGCCGTCATGGAGTAGAAGTTGAACTCACCGATGGAGGTGATGTCCTTGCCGATCACAATGGTGGTGATCTTGCCTCTCAAGCTTGCCCAAGGAGCGGAATTGGCAACGTTAGCCAGATAGCTGTAATCCGCGATAGCACCGGAGCCCGAGATGACCAACTTGCCATCCTCGTAGTATGCCCAGGTAGCATTCTCGCCGCAAGTACCACTGCTCAGCACCACGGGGGTGTGAGGTCTCAGCTCTACGGGATACTTATAGCTGTCGGCATACTTCTGTGCATAGGTACCCTCGGCTACCTGCAGGACAGCGTTGTTGGACTGATACAGCAGGCTTGCACCCAGCTTGGTCACGAACTCGGGGATGTAAACCGTCTCCAGAACGGGACAGCCTCTGAAGGCGTAGTCGCCGATGCTGACGAGCACGCTGTCATCCTCAAAGCTCACGGTCTTCAGACCGTCGGAGAAGTAGAACGCGTGGCTGGCAATGGTCTTAACCGTTGCGGGAATGGTGATGGTCTCCAGCACGTCGCTGTAACCGAATGCGCCCTTACCGATGGTCGTGAGCTTGGAGCCTGCCTCGAAGGTCACCGAGGTCAGCTTGGTCATGGAGTAGAAGTTGAACTCACCGATCGCGGTAATGTCCTTACCGATCACGATAGAAGTAACCTTGTTTCTGAGGCTTGCCCAAGGAGCAGAATTGGATACGTTAACCAGGTAGCTGTAGTTGGGAATCGCACCGAAGCCGGAGATCACCAGCTTGCCATCCTCGTACAGCTCCCAGGTAGCGTTCTCACCGCAAGTGCCGCTGTGAGTTACGCGAGGAGTGTGAGGTCTTACCTCAACAGCGTAGCCATAGGTATTTGCATACTTGTAAGCGTAGGTACCGTCGGCTACCTGCAGAACAGCGTTGTTGGACTGATACAGCAGGCTTGCGCCCAGCTTCTCTACGAACTCAGGGATGTAAACAGTCTCCAGAACAGGGCATGCTCTGAAGGCGTAGTCGCCGATGCTGACGAGTGCACTGTCATCCTCAAAGTTCACAGTCTTCAGACCGTCGGAGAAGTAGAACGCATGGCTGGCAATGGTGGTTACAGATGCGGGAATGGTGATAGTCTCCAGCGCCTTGCTGTAACCGAACGCACCCTTACCGATGGTGGTCAGGCTGCTGTTGGCAGCAAACTCTACCTCGGACAGGTTGGTGCACTGATAGAAGGCAAACTCGCCCACGGAGGTAACGCCGGACTCAATGACGATCTTCTCGATATAGTTAGAAAGCTTCGCCCAAGGAGCCGCATTTGCACTGTTCTTGTTAAAGTTGTAGTTGGGCATTGCGCCGTTGCCGGAAATGGTCAGAACGCCGGTATCGTACAGCGTCCAGCTCAGATCGCCGGTATTGCCGCTACCCAGCAGAACGGGAGCCTTCTCACGCAGCTCGGTCAGGAAGCCGTACTGCTTTGCATACTCATGCGCGTAGGTACCCTCAGCCACCTGAAGAACCAGCTTGCTGGAGTGATGGTCAAATGCCATCGCGTGCATGGACTGCATGTTATCAGGCAGATAGATCGACTCAAGGCTGGTCATGTAGCTGAATGCACGCCACTCAAGAGTGGTAACCGTATCGGGCAGAACCAGCGTCTTGATCTTGTTGACGTAGTGGAATGCACTATAACCGATCTTCTCCAGAACACTGCCTTCCTCGATCTCGATCTTGGTGATGTAGTAGGCGTGAGCGAATGCGAAACGGCAGATATCCGTGATATCCTTACCAACGTATACGCTGGTAATGTTGAACTTCTCATTGGCCCACGGCACGGTAGAGTTGGACTGATGGTAGAACATCGCGCCCTCACCCGTGAAGACGATGCGACCATCCTTGTAGTGGATGAAGAAGCACTCAGAGCCTGCCCAACCTGCGCTGTAAACGTCAGCGGTGGTGCAGCCAACAAACTTACCGTCTACGAACTGGCAGGTCTCACCGTTGATCTCAATCTCGCAGTTGCGAACGTAACCGTTCTCAAAGTAGTGAGGAACGGCCGAGATGTAAACGAACTCCTCGACGTAGTCGGTGTTGGTCAGGAAGTACATCTTGCCCTCAGCGGTATCGATGAAACCGGTGTACATAGCATCGGGCTGGTATACGCCGTCGTCGCCGAAGACGTAAACCTGACGGTCAAGCACGATCGCGCCGGTAACCTTCTGACCGTTGACGAAGTAGTAGGTATCGTTGTACCAGCCATTGACGTATGCAATACCGTCAATGTAGGTAGCGCCGTCCTTCTCGCCGTTGAACTTCTCGCCGCAAGCGCAAGCCAGAACGCCGTCGGTCAGCTCATAGTCGTGACCGGTAGCGTAGGTGGTACCCCAGTTCAGGATGGAGTTACAGGTGGAGCAAACGGTACGGCCGGTGTAACCGTTAGTGGTACAGGTGTTAGCCACATCGGTAACGGATGCGGCGGTGTGGTAGTGCCACTCGCCGATGGTCTTCTTCAGGTTAGCGATGGAAGAATCCAGCTCGGTCTTAGCATCAACGCGGACATTGGAGAAACCGGCAACGTCTACGTCATATTCCTCGGTGTACTCAACATTACCGTACTTAACCTTGTAGCTGACAGTAATCTGAGGAGCGCATCCCTTGGAGTTCCACTGAGTAGAAGCATCATGGCCGCCCAGCTCCTCGTTCCAGCTCCATGCGTACACGGGGATGGTAACCAGAGTAGCGGCACCGGTAGCATCGCTGTCTACACGGGTTACGGTGATGTCAGCGGTGCAAGAGTTCTCGTCGAGAACATACTCAACCTTGAAGCCGTCGAGAACCATCATCTCGTCCAGAGCCCACTCGGAAGCCGAGTTGAGCCACAGCTTGAAGTTGACGGAGTCGATGCCCTCAACCTTATCGGTGTTGAGCAGCATGTTGTACTGGCCGCCGGTGTAGAGCTTACCGTCGGTCTTAACGCCTACGGGAACACCGGTCAGTGTGACGGTGGGAGCCTCGCTCTCGGCAGCGATCACGATCTGACGGGTCAGCTTGGTGTAGTTGCCCTGCTTATCCGCGATCTCGAAGGTGATATCGTGGGTACCGTTGGGCAGCTTGATACCGGTTGCGGAGATCTTGCCTGCGGCAAACTTGGTGGAAACCTTATGGCCATCAATATAAACCTGAGCGGTTGCCTCGTTCAGACCGGTGAAGTTGGTACCACGGCTGGTATCCTCAGCGGCGCTGGCGGTCACGGTGATGGTGTTGTAGTTCAGAGTTCTGCCGTCGATGGCAAAGCTGTCCTGATCCTCAAGGATCAGAGGATCGGAGATGATGGGCATATCGCGATCATCTACTGCATCCGAGTAGTCCAGAGTGATGTCATCGATGTAGAAGGTAACCTTCTCGGCGCCGGTGGCGGAGGAGGAGACGATGAACTGAATGAATGCGGGAGCGTAGTTACTCTCTGCTGCACGAGTCAAATTTCCGTTCTCATCCTTATAATAAGAAGTGGAAACATAGGTGTTGGAAATCTGCTTCATGTCCACGTAAACGTATGCCCAGCCTGCCTCGGGGATCTTCTCGCTGGTCAGTTTGGAGAAACCCTTCTCTACGTACATGTAAGTGAAATACAGGTATGCGGTACTCAAGGCACCTGTGGCAGTCTTGTAGGTGTACGCAAAGCGTGCGCAGCTACCTACAGCCTCTTCGGGGATGTACATCCACATACCCAGACGAGTACCGGCAATACCCTTCTCGGTATCCAAGAGGGTAATGGGATCACCCCAGTAGTACAGGTAGGCATACTGCCAGTTGGCGTGAGCGGTGGAGTAACGGTAGTCCACGGTGTATGCCAGGGAGTAATCGCCACTGTAAACATGGCCGTTTTCCTTGGTAGCCAGGAAGACATTTTCATGGATACCCTGCTCTACCTTATTGCTACCGATACCGTTGGCGGTCTCGTAGATGGGAGAGTAACCATTGGTGTACTCGCCGTTCTTCTCTGCCTCGACCATGTCGAAGTAGTCACCCCAGTACTTAGCGTCTTCCTCGCCACCCTCAAAGTTGAAGAGGATATCCGAGCCCTTACCGAAGGAAACGGCAATGCTATCGGATGCAACAGAGCTATCGTACTTGTAGGTAGCGGTAACGGTAGCGGTCGCACCGGCACCCTCCTCGGGAGCGGTGTAAATAAAGCCGTTCATGCTCCCCGCGGTGCATACGAAGTTGTAGGCATCGGGAGAGGTATACATATCCGCGCCGTTGTAGAGAGCCGTTACGGTAAAGTCGGAGGGCTTACCGTAGGGGATCATCTTCTCCTCTGCGCCAAAGGCAATGGAGGTAGCGTTAACAACGGTCACGTCGGTGCTACCAACGATCTTGCCGTCCACGGTCATGGAAACGGTTACGGTACCCAGCTTACCGTTGGATACGAACTCACCGTTAGCCACAGTACCGAAGCTGTCATCGGACAGCACCCAGCCGGCGCCCTCGGGAATCTCAGCGGGGTAGCCGCTCTTATCGGCACCGGTAGCGTTGATCTGTACCTTGGAGTGGGGAGCGTAGAAGACGTAGTCGGTAGCCAGGTTTGCGTGGTCAAAGGTACCGTCTGCAACGGCGGTAGAGATGACCATCAGGGTGTTGGATACCGAACGAACGGTACCGTCGCAGCAGGAGTTACGAATGACAAGCTCATCGGTACCCTCCAGCTTAGCGGCGTAGGTAGCGGATCCACCGCCGTCCAACTCGACAGCGGCAACGCAACCCAGGTTCAGCATAACCTCGGCCTGCTCGCGATAGGTCAGACCTGCGGAGTAAGGCTTCTGGTTACCGTCGGCAACCATCAGCACCACGTCACCGTTTGCCTTAACACCAACGGTAGAACGGGGGTACTTGGAGGTACCGTTGTTGACGATCTCACCGTCCCATACCAGCATGGTCCAACCGCCAACGGCCTCCTGGACCTGATCTGCATACTGGCTGAAAGTGCCCTGCTTACCGATCATAGCGGTACCATCCTTCAGGATAGCGAAGAAGGGTTTCTGGTCACCCATGGCATTGCCATTGATGTTGACGCCTTCCATGAAGAATGCGCCGGTAGGCTGACCGGTAGAAACGTTGTAGTAAGCAGCATTGGTGGTAGCAACTACGTTGTAGCCACGCTTCTCAGTAGCTGCATTGGCCTGCTCGATAACAGTGGCTTTACCCCAGTTACCGGTGTTGTCGTTGTTCTGGTAATTTGCCTTTACCTGAACATCGGAATTGGTGGCAACGTTCGCGGTAATCGCATAGTAGACGATACGATCACCATTCGCGTCATACGCCACGACTTCCTGCTCCTGCACGCCGGGTGCCAGAGCAGACGTCTTGGTCGATGCGATCGTCAGCGAAAAGTCATCTGCCGCGAAGGCAAGCACGGGCAGCATGCCCATGACCATGACTGCGCACAGAACGAACGCAAGGACCCGTGTGAATGCGGATCTGTTCATTGGTTTCTTCTCCTTTGAAAAAATATTTATAGTAAGCTTGCGCTTCTATACAACGGGAATCGAACCCTTGCATCCGCAAACGCACGGATGATCCAAAGGTTCCTTTGGCAGCATTGCCTTGGCAGTATAGCCTTGGCAGTATAGCCTTGGGCAGTATAGCCTCGGCAGTATGGCCTTGGCCGTATAGTCTTGAGATATTCTTGCAGCCAAAAATGATATTTTTTATCCGTTCATGGGCAAAAAGCATCATTTTCGGCTGCAAGACATACCCGCGCCCCGCGCGGGCATATCTTGCGGCTCTTCCCCACGGAGTCGGACACGTCCGACTCCGTGAAGGGGTTGGAGAAATCAGCGGGTGGTTACAGCGTAACCGTAGTTCTTCATGTAACTGTGCGCGTAGGAATTATTCACTACGTTTACGTTTACCTGACCGCAGGCATAGAAGACGGATGCGCCGATGGAGGATACACCGTTGGGAATGTATACGTTCGTCAGTGCGGTGCAGTTTCTGAACGCGTAGTCGCCAATGGTGGTCAGCTTGCTGCCCTCCTCGAAGTTCACGGTCTTCAAGGCCGACGAGAAGTAGAATGCGTAACCCTCAATGAACCTCACCGATGCGGGAATGGTGATGGTCTCCAGCACCTTACTGTAACCGAACGCACCCTTACCGATGCTTGCGAGCTTGGAGCCTTCCTCGAATACCACGGAGGTCAGTGCCGTCATGGAGTAGAAGTTGAACTCACCGACAGCCGTGATGTCCTTACCGATCACGATGGTGGTGATCTTGCCCCTCAGGCTTGCCCAGGGAGCGGCGGTAGCGCCCGATGCCATGTAGCTGTAATCAGCGATAGCACCCGAACCCGAAATCACCAGACGACCGTCCTCATAGAATGCCCAGGTAGCATTCTCGCCGCAGGTGCCGCTGTAAAGCACCACGGGAGTATGCGGTCTCAGCTCAACGGCATACTTGTTGGAGGTAGCATACTTATGAGCGTAGGTACTCTCGGCCACCTGCAGCGTAGCGTTGGACTGGTACAGGATCGATGCACCGATCTTCTCAACGAACTCGGGGATGTAAACCGTCTCCAGAACGGGACAGCCTCTGAAGGCGTAGTCGCCGATGCTCACGAGCACGCTGTCATCCTCAAAGCTCACGGTCTTCAGCCCGTCGGAGAAGTAGAACGCGTGGCTGGCAATGGTCTTAACCGTTGAGGGAATGGTAATGGTCTCCAGCACGTCGCTGTAACCAAATGCGCCCTTACCGATGGTCGTGAGCTTGGAGCCTGCCTCGAAGGTCACCGAGGTCAGCTTGGTCATGGAGTAGAAGTTGAACTCGCCGATCGCAGTAATGTCCTTGCCGATCACAATGGAGGTAACCTTGCTTCTCAGGCCTGCCCAAGGAGCTGCGGTAGCTCCCGAAGCCTGATAACTGTAATTAGCCATCGCGCCGGAGCCCGAGATGACCAGCTTGCCATCCTCGTACAGCTCCCAGATCGCGTTCTCGCCACACGTACCGCTGTGAGTCACGCGAGGCGAATGAGGTCTCAGCTCAACGGCATACTTGTTGGAGGTAGCGTACTTGTGGGCGTAGGTGCCCTCGGCTACCTGCAAAGTAGCGTTGGACTGATACAAGAGGCCTGTTCCCAGAGATTCAACGAACTCGGGGATGTACACGTTTTCCAGAACGGGACAGCCTCTGAACGCATAAGCGCCGATGCTGACGAGGGCACTGTCATCTTCAAAGCTCACGCTCTTCAGACCGTCGGAGAAGTAGAACGCGTGACTGGCAATGGTCTTAACCGTTGCGGGAATGGTGATGGTCTCCAGCACGTCGCTGTAACCGAACGCACCCTTACCGATGCTCGTAAGTTTGCTTCCCTCCTCAAAGGTCACGGATGCCAACGCGGTCATGGAGTAGAAGCTGAACTCACCGATGGCGGTGATATCCTTACCAATCTCAACGGCCTTGATGGTGCTTCTGTACTTCGTCCAAGGAGCAGCATTTGCGCCGCTGTAAGCATAGTCAGGAAGCGCTCCGACACCCGAAACGGCCAGCAGGCCCTCATCGTTCAGCGTCCAAGTGACGTTGTCTCCGCAAGTACCGCTTGCAACAACGAGAGGCTTTCTTGCGCGAAGCTCAACCCCAAATCCCTTCTGGGTAGCAAACGTGTGAGCGTAAGTGCCCTCGGCTACCTGCATATAGGCTCCCGTATTGGCACTGAAGAATGCATTGGTATTGATGTCCTTAACACCGTCGGGCAGGTAGATGGTCTGCATCTTCTGCCAGTTACCGAAGGCTCTCCAGCCAATGGTGGTAACCGTATCGGGCAGGACGATGGACTTTACTTCCTTGTTGTAGTAGAACGCTTCGTATTCTACGTTCTGCAGCTTACTGCCCTCTTCAAATACGATCTCGGTGACGTTGTATGCGTGCGTGAATACAAAACGGCCGGTGGAGGTTATATCCTTGCCGTAGAAGACCTTCTTGACTTCCAGTCTGTAGTCCTGCCACGGCACCTTTGCGCGGTGGGAGTAGAAGAACATATCACCGCTGCCGCTGAAGATCATCTGACCGTCCTTGTAGAGCACGTAGTATACGCTCTCGCCGGCCCAACCTGCGGTAAGCACCTTGTCGTTAGAGCAAGAAACATACACGCCCTTCTCAAAGAGGCAGGTCTCACCGCCGATGACATACTCGCCCTCGTAGGCAATACCCTCGTTATCGAAGTAGGTAGGCACAGGAACACCGGCACCCATGGAGTTATAGCCGGTCAGATAGGTCACCTTATCCGTAAAGTACATCAAACCGTCGTCGGTGTTGATGTAACCCGAGAAATCAACGTCGGGCAGATACACGCCATTCTCATCGAAGGTATGAACAACCTTATCGATAACGTTCGCACCGGTCAGCTTGACGCCGTTCTTGTAGTAGTACTTGGCGCCGTCAACCTCTACCCAACCATCCACGGCAGCAACGCCGTCGTAGTAGGTGTAGCCGTCCATGAAGGTGCCGTTGAACACCTCGCCGTCCACGGTACAGGTCAGCTTACCATCAACAACCTCATAGTTGTGCTCGGTGGTTGCGGGAATGGTGGTACCCCAATCCACGACCGAGTTACAAACCTCACAGAAGGTTCTGCCGGTGTAACCGTCGGTGCAATCGGCGGCCTTATCAGCCAGAGCCACGGGGGTATGAACGTGAGTCGAACCGTGCTCGGTGTAGTAAGGATCGCTACCCATGGACTGGAAGTCGGTATACATTTCGGTGTTGACCCGGAACTTCTCGTTGGAGAAGGTATTGAGGACAGCACTCTCATAGCCGTCAACGTAGGTGATCTTACCCATGTCAACGTCCACCTTCAGGTCGTGAGGCCAGAAGTTGTACTTGGTCCAAACCGTCTCGGCGGTATAGCCGGGAATCTTCATATCGGTATCGAAGTAAATGATACGGATCGGGATCTGGGCCAGAACTGCCTCACCGCCACGGTAAACGGTACCGGTGCGGGTAAAGGTAATGGTTGCGGTATTGGTTTCATCATCAATGGTATAGGTTGCGGAGAAACCGTCAGCCAGCACCATATTGTCAAGCTGCCAGTGGTTGACGTTGTTCAGGTCAATCACCATATCCACAGCCTCGATGGTTTCGAGGTTGGTGGCAACCATGTTCATCCAGAAGATGGAACCGAAGTCGATTCGATCCTTCTCAACGAGTGCGGGATCAGCGGGAACCAGCTTGATAGTAGAGGCTTTCACGCCGGACTCAACGTTGACCATACGGACAACCGTGGACTTATTGCCCGCGTTGTCGTAGATCTCAAACTTAACGCGGTGGTAGCCGTCAGCCACGGCCAGATCAGCGATGGAGATCTTGCCATTGTCATAGGTGCAAGCCACCTCAACGCCGTCAACGTATGCCTTCGCGGAATCGACATCCAGACCGGTATAGTTATACAGCGTGTGCTTGGTGCCTGTACCGTCCACTCTGTACGTAGCCTCAGCCACGTTAGCCACAACATTCAGCTTGTTGTTCTTGGTGGTAATGACGTCATGCTTGCCGGCATTGGTCTTGATACCGCCGTTATCGAAGACCACGGACTCAAAGATCGGAGCCTCGCGGTCATCCACCATCTCGGAGTAATCGACGGTAACGTTATCAATGTAGTACGTGAAGGGGCCGTTGATAGAACCGTTGGTCTGCCACAGAATGTTATTGATGGACTTGTGGAAAATCAGAACCAGGAAGAACTCGTCCTTATCACCGGTGGTAGCACCGTCGGAAGGATCGGCGTCAAAGGGATCGGAATAGGTCAGATCAACCTTTTCAAAGTCGCTGAGATCCATAGACAGGTAGTGCCAGCCGGACTCGTCCACGTTGTAGTAGACGTTCTCGGAGTTCATCAGGTTGACCTCCGCCAGTGTATCGGGCACACCGTCACCGTTGGTGTCGTACTTGTAGAAGCCCTGTACCCAGCACTGGATATTGTCATCGGGGACGTAGAGCCAGAAGCCCAAGGAACGTGCGTTCTCAAGCGAAATCTTCTGATCCTTCAAGCCAAGTCTGACGTATGCGTACTGCTTGGAGTGAACGTCCTTGGAGGAAAGACCGTTGGTTTCCAGACGCATGGAGTAGTTACCGTCATGCACCTGCCCGTCCTCCTTGGTCGCCAAGGAGAGCTCATGATAGAAATCACGGTGAGCCTCGCCGGGGTTACGGAGAACGATGGAATTCCACTCATCGATGTCAGCCTGACCGTCCTCAAAGTCCCACATAACCACCGACGCCTCACCCAGCTTCAGGATAGTGGACGCAGTAATGGTAGGATCGGAATTCAAGGTGACGGTGACAGCGCTGCTGTTGTCAATGGGGGCAGTAGGAGCGCCAACGAAATGCAGACCGTCAACCGCACCGAGAGCCTCATTGCTCGAGGTAATGGTAACGTCGTCGGAGCTCAGACCGATCTCGTACAGGCCATTCAGGGTAGCCTTTACGGGGATCATCGCTCTCGTGTTGTAGGGAATGGTAACAACAGGCTGCGAGAAGGTGAGCTTGTCGGGCATGGCCAGCGTGATGGAACGCTCGCCAACCACCTTGCCGTTGTAGATCATTTGAGCGGTGACCTTACCGGGCGTACCGTTGGACTGGAACACACCGTTGGAAATGGTACCCATACCTTCTTCCTTGATAGCCCACTGAACGTCAGCGGGAACGTCAACCTTGGTACCGACGGCGTCGGTTCCGAGGGCGTTGAAGGTCACGGATGCGCCGGGCGTGTAGTAGTCATACTCGGTGCTCAGGGTGGCACGCTCAAAGGTTCCGCTGGCCTCAGCGGTGGAGATGACCAGGAAGGTGTTGGTGGTAGGACGCTCACCGCCGTCAGACAGAGAGCAGTTTACCTTCAGCTCCTCACCGGGACGCTCCGATACGAAGGTGGTGGATCCACCGCCGTCACAGTTGGCGGCATAGATACAGCCCATCTTGATCATGTAGTCGGCCATCTCAAAGTTATTGAAGCCGGTGGAGTAAGGAGCCTGACGTCCATCGGAAACAGTCAGGATGATCTCACCCTCGGCGGTTACGCCCACGAAGGTACGGGACTCATGACCGGAGGTGTGATTTTGCTGCTTGGCGTACTGGTTCTGAGGTACACCGTTTTCATCGGGCTTGACCAGGAACGCCCAAACACAAATGGCATTCTGCTCCCAACCGGTCAGGGGGTCGGTCTGTGCACGCATGGTCACCTTAGGCATATCATCGGGGCGCTTTTCGCCGGTCAGGGGATGATAGTCGTAGTTGATAACCACAACGGCGTAATTCTTGTTAAAGGTAGCCGATCCCTGGCTGTTCTCATAGTAGTAACCATCCAGGATATTGTAGTACAGGGGCTCACCGATCAAGTGAGGGTTCGCCTTATAGTACGCGCTGTCATACCAGCTCAACATAGCGTTGGTAGCGGCAACTACGTTACCGTAACCCAGCGCTTCGGCGTTTTTGGCCTGAGTGGAGGTTGCCTCAGTACCATAATTGCCCTCGGTGGGGATCATGCCCTTGTAGCCGGGAATGACCTTGGTGTAGGGATTGTTCATGTCAACTTTGACAGAGTGAACGACCTGTCTTTTGGAGCCCTCGGCGTTATTCAAAACGACCTCGGTTTCCTCAATACCGGGAGCGAGCTCCCAATACTTTTGGGAGATGAGCTTGTAGTAGTCGTCTGTCGAGCCGTCTACGTCATACTCAAACGACGAAGCGAATACCGCAACGGGCAACGCGCCGATCAACATGACCAAGCACAACAGCATGGCTACTACCTTTTCGAACTTAATGTTCATGGGTTTGCTCTCCTTATAAAGATTTTTATACAGAGCCTTTCAGCACTATATCATAAAATAATGAAGGAATTTACGGCGAATCAATAAATCCGATCGATAATACCGTAGTTTTTCTTCTTGTTGGTGTCGTCACCAACGTGGTACATACCTTCGACGGTGAAGTCATCCCAGGGATGCTTTCTCTTGCGAAGCAGGATCTGGAACGCGCGAAGCACGCTTCCCTGGCTGATCAGCAGCACCTTCTTGCCTGCATACTCCTCGTTGATGAGATCCAGCACGTCCACGCAGTTGGCGATAACCATACCCCACGACGTACCGCTGGGGGTTCTGGCGAACATATTGTTCTCGATCTCGCGGGCAATGAAGAGGGGGGTGTTGCAGAGATCCTCAAAGGACTTGTATTCCCAGCCGGTGTTATCGATACCGTGCAGCTTATGCACCTTGATGGCCTCGAACTTCTGAGGACGCTCCATGATGATGAGCTGTGTATTGACCACGCGGGGAATGGGGCCGTAGAGGGCAATGTCGAAATCGTAGGCATCCAACTCGGCCGCCTGCTTTTTGGTGATTTCAATACCGTTCTCGGTAAAGCCGCAGTTGGTCGATGTGTCGCACATGAACTCGTGCTTTGCCACGGCCTCGGTTTCGGCGTGGCGGATCAGATGGATGGACTGGCATCTGACCTCGGGAACCTTGGTTCCGGGAATGTAGTCAATTTTTCCCGTTTCCTGATCGATGGCGATACCGTATCGCAGCAAATTCTTTGTGATATGTACCCTTTCGGACATGGGAATGGAATTTACGTCAAACATTGGCGTTTTAGCGGCCATGCAAGATATGGGCCGCGCTCCTTTTTCTGTATTTTCGTTTTGAATGTGGGAGTTTGGCTTATTTCTTCAGGACTTGCAACACCTTTTCGGTAAGATTGTTTTCGATAATGTACTCATACACCGCATGGGGAACCATGTCCTTCCATTCATCGCCGTTGACGATCTTCTGTCTGATTTCGGTGCTGCACATGGCCTTTTCTCTCTTATCGAACAGCACGTGGGTGCCGTATCCCAGTTCTCCGAGTCTGTGGAGCTTTTCGTAGCCCCAATCGTCATAGATGGTGAAAAATGACGTTGCGCTCAGAGGAACGTAGTTGTAAAGGATCTCGGGACGCTCGATGGGATACGGAACGATCTCAAAATCTTCTCTCGGGATGCCTGCCTCAAGCAGGGCGAGCTTCGCCATATTGAATCTCTCGTAAAAGGTGAAGGGGTTGGAAGCGGCTTCGCTTCGGTGTGGATCGATCTCCTCGCGGATCAGGGTGGCGTTCTCGGGGGACGTGATGCCCACGATCAGCTTCTTGCATTGCGCTTTGGCAAGCAAGGCGTAGTTCAGGTGATCATTGTGAAACAGTTGAAATCTGCCATGAATGAATCCCAATTCTACCATTGGCGGTTACCTCCATTTCTTGATTTCTTTTTATAAAATACGTTAAATTCCGCGTGACTCGTCGGGTGTATCCCTATTTCCTTCCCGTCGCGTTGAGCTTAACACATTTTCAAAATTTGTTTTCTGAGATACGGTTTGTCCGACTTGGCCACGCCGTCCTCAAAGCGGATGCCGAAGATCTCTCCCAGCCTTGCCTGACACTCCCGCCCGTCGCAAACGAAATAGCTGCATCGGCGGTTGATATCAATCAGGTTGAGCATCCAGCCGCCCGCGAGGCCGTCCAGCCACGCGCGGATGGAGGGGAGCTTTTCCAGCATACCCTCAGCGTCCCAGACGCAGAGCTGCGCCACGTAAGCGGGCAACACGGGGTGGTCACCGATGCGCTTGATATCGTTTTTCAGGGCGTTTTGGAGATCTGCCTCCACGTTCTTCTGCACCTCGGAAAAGTAGGTGGCGCGGAAGGTATCGTCCTCGCCCGCTTGCCGACACAACGCGGCAAACGCTTCCCTGTCCTCCTCGGTGGTGTTGGAGGACGTCAGATCCAAGGTGTTGTCCAGAATAGCGGCCATCAGCAGGCGCGCCGTAGGGCGCGTCATTTGGCGCTCAAGCCCCGCTTTTTTCCATTCGCGGTAGATCAGGGTGGCCGCCGCGCCGATAAACTCAATGCGCGCGCCCTCACCTATGCGCTCTTGCCAATAGGCCTCAAAGCCCACGTGGTGATCGTACACCTCGGACACGCGCCCGAGGGGAGCCGCGCCCTTGATGTAATCGGGATCGGACACGTCCACGATGATATATCGTGCCTCCTCCGAATGGATATCCTCGGGGAGAGCGGTCAGAATCTGTCCCTCCTCCACGAGGGAATCGCAAACGCTGTAATTGGTCACCGCGCCCGAACAGGCTACGGCACACTCCCCTTTCAGCGTCAGCAGCTCCTTCATCGCCACACAGCAGGCATAGGCATCAATGTCCAAATAGTTTGAGCCCGCGGTAACGACGATGGGCGTGCGATTTACATTCATAGCCTTCATGCTAACTGTCAGTGAATGTTGCGGGTGTGAACGTCCCACGTCATGCCGTCGCGGTAGTGCTCGTACTCGGTGTAATTCTTCTCGGTATCAATGAGGATAGCGTGAACCTTGATCTGGCGCTCGTCCTCCGAGGGGATGCGCATATAGTCGCCGTACATGGTGGTCAGCAGCTCGTCGTAGTGCGCCGACACGGGGGCCTTCATGTCCTCAAAATCCATATCCACCCGCTCGGTAAACCACTCGCGGCGGTAGGTGCCCTTCTTCGGCTTGGAGGTGCAAGCCAGGAACGTATGTACGTACTCGCTGTTTTCCAGCCTCGTACCCTTCGCCCAATTATGAAAGAACTTCATGGGGAGCAGCTTGCAAAGCGCCATAAAGAGCTTTTTGCCCTTGCTGTTGGTTTCGTAGCCTCGGCGGCCCAGCGCCTTGGCCACCACCACGCGGGATGCGTAGAACTGCCATTTGCGTTTCTTTTCGGTAGCCGCCGCGTTATCGCAGGGGAACACGTCGATGTAGATGCCCTGATGGTGCGCGGGATCCTTGGGGTGATATTTCTCAAGGCAGGTGGTATTGTTCTTGCGGAGCTTGGAGAAGTTCATGGGCCAATGCTCCGAGAACTCGGCTTGTAAAAAGTACTTCTCGTCCCACTCCGAGGCAGGGAGCTTCAGGAGCCGCTCGTAATCCTCGCGCAAAAGGCACACGTCCAGATCGTCATCCCACGGAATGAAGCCCTGATGACGGACGATACCGATGGCACTTCCGCAGAACACCACGTAGGGGATGTCGTTCTTTCGGCACACCCTGTCAAATTCCTTCAGCAGTTCCAACAGCACCGTCTGGTGCTGATTCAATGTATTCATATCTTTCTTCCTCTGCTTCAAACCGATTTATATATATTCCGTCTTTTGCTCACGCTGTGGAAGGTGTATCGGAACGTAAGCCACGCCGATGTGATCGGGTTATACCCTACCGCGCGGTAGGCATTGAACAGCATTTTCGCAGACTTGATGCGGTTGCTGGACTTGGAGTTGGCGCACAGGCGGTAGATCAGCAACGGCTCGTTGATGCCGTACGCCACGCCGCACTTCCGAACGACGGTGAGCCACACGTAGTAATCCTCGTGCATCTTGTCGCTCGGCATCTTGACGCCCTTCATGACCGATGCGCGGATCATAACCGAGGAGCAGGATAGCAGATTCCGTTTCAGGAGCATTTTGTAGGTCATCTTCTCCACGGCCTGCATCACGTAGCCGTACGGCTCTCCGTCATCGTTGATGAAGGAGGATGCGGTATAGCAGATCACCATGTCGGGATGCTCGTCCGCCAGCCTGAGCTGTTTTTCCAGCTTGTCGGGCTTCCACATATCGTCGCTGTCGAGAAACGCGATCCACTCGCCCTGCGCCAGCTCTACGGCGCGGTTGCGGGTGTAGGATGCCCCGCTGTTCTTTTCGTTTTGCAAAAAGCGAATACGGGAATCACCCGCAGCCAATTCGGTAAGTATGGCCGCCGTATCGTCCTTCGAGCCGTCGTCAATGACGACCAGCTCCCAATCCGTCACGGTCTGGGCTTGTATGGATTCCACCGAGGCGCGGATGGTTTTAGCCGCATTGTACGCGGGCATCACGATACTGACCATAATGCTTCTCCTCTCAAAGAACGCTGTCTATAAAACTCTGCTCGTTTTCCACGATCACGTAGGAAAACCCGAACTCCTCGGTGTCGCGGTATACGAGCGACCCGAAGCCCTTTTTGGCCGTAGGGTAAAACAACCGCAAAATACATACGCCCAGCCCCGTCAAATATTCGGGGCGGAACTTACGATTCAAAGCCGAGGCAATGCCGCGGGCCATGTCCACGGTTGCCACGTAGTCGCGGTTCTGGGGGAAGTACACGCCCGCAAGCTCTTTGTCAATGCACAGCTTGACGAAGGAGCTGAGATTGTCCACGTAGATCATGCTGCGCCGATTCCTCACGTAGGGGAAGATGGGGAGCTTTTCCACCAGACGGCACACGGTATTGAAATTGCCCTTACAGCCTTTTCCGTACACCATCGGGGGGCGCAGGACGCAAACGCGGAAGCCCTCGTCCGCAAGCTTGGCGATTTCCTGCTCGGCCTGCCATTTGGATTTGCCGTAGTGGCTCCCGGGGGCGGGCTCGGTGTCGCGGGTGATCACGCCCGTGTCCCGTCCGTATACGCTCATAGAGCTTAGAAATACGAACTGTCTGACGCCGTCGGCCTTGGCCTTGGCGGCAACCTCGATGGCCAGATCGCGGTTGACCTTATAGTACGACTCCGCGTTATCGCGGGTTTCCTTTTGGTGCGCAATACCCGCCACGTGAAATACCGAGTCGTAGACGGAAAAGTCGGTGTCGCGCCATGCCCCGTCCAGCATATCCACGGTATCAACGAGGTACTCGTCGCCGAACGCATGCAAAAATGCTTCAAACGAGGTGCCTATGTAGCTGTTCGCGCCTGTTATGAGAACTCGTTTCATTTGACGATGGTTTCCTTTTCTTGCTCTTGCACATTCTGCGCTTCCTGCGCACTCTGCGCGGCGCTCTGCGCGTCTTGTGCCTTTTGCCGTTCCATCTCGCCCGTACCGCCTTCAACGACGCCGTCGGAGGTCAGCACGCTTTTGATGGTGCCGAAGAAGCACTTGCAGTCAAACGCAAAGCTCATTCTTTCCACGTATTCGCCGTCGAGCTTAGCCTTCACGGGGATCTCCAGCTCGTCGCGTCCGTTGATCTGTGCCCAGCCCGTGAGCCCGGGCTTGATATCGTTCGCGCCGTAGCGATCACGCTCGGCAATCAGATCGTCCTGATTCCACAGTGCGGGACGGGGGCCGATGATGGACATTTTATTGAACAGGATATCCCACACTTGGGGAAGCTCGTCAAGGCTGGTTTTGCGAAGGAACCGCCCCACTCTCGTTATGTACTGATCGGGATTCTGCAACAGATGGGTGGGCAGATCGGGGGTTTTGACCTTCATGCTGCGGAACTTGTGAAGCCAAAACAGCTTTTTCCCTTTTCCCACGCGTTTTTGGCGGAAGAAGATCGGGCCGGGATCGTCGATCAGGATCGCCACGGAAATGATAAGGAACACGGGCAGCAATACGATGGCGCCGATCAGCGACAGCACCAGGTCAATCGCTCGCTTAAAAAAATGTGTATACACGGGAATCACCTCCGATTGGGTTTTGCCCCCTCCCTCGCGCAGGCGTTGGGGGCGCGCCGCGCCGGGGCGCGGTCATGCTATTTATATCATATATTATAGCAGGGCTATTTAGACTACTTCAAAAAGGTATAGTAAACCCATTTTCCCTATGATAATTTTACCACAAATCAATGCAACTGTCAAGACTTTTGGAAAAGAAACAAGACTTTTTAGTTTTTTTCGTCAATAAACCTGCCAGTCATGAGCCAGTATGACGCGCTTCGATAAACGGTGGGTAACTATGCAAGGCCGATCCGCATATAGAAAACAACAACGGGGAGTCCGAAAACTCCCCGCGATTTTATGCCCTTGCTTCATCACCTTGGCGTGGGCTACGACGGCGACCTGACCGCTCGTTAGGCAGCATGGGTGGCCGGATGGCGAGTCCGCGCAAACCGCAAAACACGAGCGAAGGAGTCGGGCCCAAAGGGAGTATAAAACGGAGTGAAGTATGGAATTATCATTACGGCACAATGACTTTTGCAGCATACAAACGGGCTGAAAAATGACGTTTTTTTACACAAAAGCGCCGAGTCGGAGGCTCTGAGGAGAGCGGCCGGCTCGGCTTCTGTTTGGGGGAGGAGCGTCAAAAAAGCGAAGGGAAAACAACGTGGTTTTACTCTGCAAGCAAAATGGCCAACATCTTCTCCTGATGCAACTTGATGTCCTCAAACGTCCATTCCTTACCTGCTTCCCGATTCATTTGGTTATCCCTACACATCTGCATCATGACTCTGAATTTTAAGGAAGCAACGCTGACAGGATTGATCTTGCGAGGGTTATCGAGGTAATAGCCGAGCTTATCCTTCGGCTGCCAATTGGAGCCAAGACTGTTCGCCTCGCTGCCGATCATGGCATAGTTACCGAAGCAGTTGATCTGAGGCTCGCTCAAGGTATCGGGACCTACGTTGGCCTGCGGAAAAAAGTGCTCCAGACTTCTGCGGGTACGGGAGAAATAAAACTGCTGAAAGATCTTCAATCCAAAATCAGAGCATCCAAGCGCAGAGAAGAATTCTATGCGCTTAGAATCATCCGCCTTCCGGTCCTGACCGTACAGATTCGTCGCGTAGCACTTCCACAACTTATAGTCCAGATAATTGAACACAAACAAGGGAATCCCCTTCGATCTCTCGGTACCGTCTCCATATATGGACACAAAATCAGGCGCATGGTTTTGAAGGTCACGATTCACCCCGCTATCATCCAGAACCATGTTGTCGAAGCTACCGGGTAGCGGCGTATTGATGCGATTCAGATTATCCTTGCACAGATACACATCCCTAAAATACTTTTCAGCCAGCGACTCCAGGAACTTACCATATTCCTGAAGTACTTGGTCGAAATTCTCCGTAGACAGATTCCGAGCCATCAGATACAGCAAGCAGTAGAAGAGATAATTCTTTCTCTGGCGGGCCGTAAAGGACACCTCGAACATAGAAAGCACCTGCACCAGTTGCTGTTGAACGCTGTCGTTCTCGGACAGATTCTTAGGATAGCCCTTCCCTCCCGGCTCCTTTTGCCAGCGTTGGAGCTTCCAAGGATTACTCTCGAGATTATCATCCTCATTTGCGTGATGGACTACGAAATTGTCCAGAAGATATCTCGCTTTGAGCAAATTATATCCGAATTGCTTGACAAATTTCTCAGTTAGGAGCTCATCCCTAAATTCACAGAGCAGTTCCTTATCGTCCAGGTTGAAATCGGCGGGCTTAAAGCCTTCCTCCTGCATACGCGTCAGCTTCAGCACGATCAACAGAAAGTTAGGAAAATCAATGATCGGCTGGAAGGAGTCGGGCTTGTCCGTGTCCGCGGAGGCGACAACATTCTCAAACAGCCCCTCGTCTATGATCTCTTGGATGGTTTTTCTCTGATACGAGGTACTGTCCGATGGCAGATCATCGAACTTGGAAACCGCAAAATGACAATGATTCTTCCCGAAAACAGTCGTGTCGTTGTATTTCTGTTGGACGTACACGCTCATTTCACTACAGCTTTCCCACAGAAGATGGAATCTTGAGCGGGCATCCTCCGTAGTCAAGCGATTCAGCATCCGCGCCTTGACGATCTCGTGCTTTTCCAACTGCTCTCCACGGGAGTTCATGATCTCAAAATAGTGATTCAGGTCGATGTCCTTGGGCACCGTATAATGGATCAGGTGAACGTTATCCTGCAAGAAGCGCTTGAATGCATCCAGCTTTTCTTGGCTCACGATCTCACAGAGAGCGCTTTTCGCGTACTTATATCCCCTCTCAATGCCCTCGTCCACCTCATCCACCTCGGCGAAATTCGGCATCCTTTGGATGGTTTGATTGGATTTCCTTCTGGCTCGGTAGGTCAACCGACTCGCGGTCGGGATCTCTAACGCGGTCAGAATGATCTTAATGGTGGTCAAGCGCTGCTGTCCGTCAATGATCTCATATACACCCTCGCCGCGGTGATAGGAAACCAATGTTCCAATGTAGTAACGGCCGCAGCGCGTGTCATTCGCAAGGAGGGCATCGTAAACGTCCTGGATCAAGGTGGCGATCTCGTCTCTCTCCCATGCGTAATTGCGTTGGTAGATGGGGATCTCATAGGTGCTTCGCTGCGAGCCGTTGTACAGATCTCGCACCGATACTTCTTTCAAAGGCAAATGCTCTTTCATTTTTTGACCGTCCTGAACTTGTACTTATCGAAAAAGTACAGATAATTTTGGTGGACTCCGTCCTCAACCGCTTCTACATTGTCCTTCTTGGCAACAACACGGTGATCGGGTAGGGGGACAAGCTTCCCTGTCAGCTCGCTCTGCAGGGAGACAGGCGAGTCGGCGTCTGCGATCAGTTTGTAAAGATTAAAGGAATTCAGGACCTCCTTCGCGGAGGTTCCCATGACATAATTCTGAGCAACAAGCCAACCAACGTTATAGTATTGGGCACGCAAGGAATACGCCCACACAAAGGCTAAGATGGTAAAGTGATCCAGTAGCTCCAGATCGGTCTGGGCAGGCGCGCTTGGACAGAACCGATCCACATACAAGAGGATCGCCGTATTGAACAGCAATCTTGTAATCCGATTGCCCACTCCGTTCGTATACGCGCGGAGGTTCAAGGTCTTGACTATATCGTTGTCATTGATAAAATAACCCTCGTACTTATCGTTGTTACGGATATCCTGCAGAATATCGAAGTAATGCTTGGAAAAGGCAAAAAAGGGCTTGCCCGCCACGATAGGCGCGTTTAATTGGAAAGAAGACAGCTGCTGCACCCCCGTCACGAAGGGCAAGTGCGAATTGTTAACCTGATCCGCGTAGGCAAAGGCTCCCTTGTAAAACTGAGCATAGGGAAAATTGTCGCGCGCGGTAATGCGATACAACAAAATTTTTCACCCTATACCTCACACTAAAATTCCCGCGCGGTCAACCACCTCCCCGTCCACGATCTCAAGGTCGCCCTGAAGGAGCGCCTTGATCACACAGCCGTGCCCCACCTTCATAAACGGTGCGTTTACCAGCGCGCGGAGCGACGTGATCCTCAAAAAATCGGTTTCGGTAAGGGTAGGAGCCGCCTTATTCTTTTTGCATTTGCTTGCATAAGCGGCGTACTCCTTCCGCATGGCGCAGGGCTCGTTGTAGTTGCAGGCGTCGAAGTCCACGAGGGCGATCTTCTTGCCGCCGTCCACAAGGGATTTCAGGTACTGAAACGACTCGGTGTTGTGGATCAATTTCGCGTACATGGGGAAATACACCTTTTTACGGGCTTCCACGTAACCGAGCGGGATATACTCCCCTGTTTCCCTATCAAAGTGCGCGAAATAGCGGGCATCCTTATGCTCGTATCCGATGCTCTTGCAGGTGTGGCGCATAAGATCCTTGGTACACTCGGTCTGGGCGTAGAAGTAATTTCTCCACTCAAAATAGGCGGCGTTGGGCTTGCCGTTATCGTCGTGGCAGGGGTACACCTTGCCGCACTGCCAAAAGATCTCAAAGCTATGCGCCGTCACACCGTCTGCCGACGTCACGGGGCCCGCGTAAAAGGGGGACAGCTCCCGCGCAAAGCGCGGGTGCCGTGCCATGAATTCCTTGTTTCGCGTAATGCGGGAGGTGACGTCAAAAATCTCGTAAGCGGCCAGATCGTCCTCGGTCTGGCTCGTGTAAAAGGAATTGGTAAAATACACGTTCATCGGGTGATGGCGAAGCAGAAGTATGTTTTTGTTTTCCATGACCGTTAACCGTTCCTTTCTGAGGCGTTACGCCCCGAAAATCTCGTAGAAGGGCGCGTATTTTCCATCTCGCCCGATGGGATCGCGGCGGCGGGAGGAGGGCTTACCCTCGTAGATGGCAAAAACGAGCTTACTAAAGTGGTTTTTGAACTCAGGCTCGTTCAAAACGCTCTTGAACAGACCTGCGACCTCGTCGGAGTGCAGACGGAACACGCCGCACCCGAAAGCGCCCAACACCATACTGTCGTGACCGTTTTCAAGGGCGATGCGGAAGATGGTACGGATCTTGTTCGCCTCGATGGCCCTGCCCTCCTCGGTCAGACAGCCCGCGTCGTCGAAATAGAATCTTTCATCGTTCGCAAAGCTGTTCTTCTCGCGGTTGGAAAGCGACGCTACCGTGACGATGGCGCAATCAAAGGTCTGATCCCGCAGCGCGTAGTAAGAGTCGGCGTTGTGACGGAAGAAGGTCACGCACGGAGAGTAGACACCGCCAAAGCGAACGTCCAGCGGATATACGTCGGGAACAAGGGGGATGCCCGCCTCACGAATGTGCTTGTACTTGGGGCTTCCGAAGGCGTAGAGGGACTGAGAGAGTGTGGACATCTGGCTCAGGCACTCCTCCTGGGCGGACGTACCCTTGTGATACCCGCCGCAGGGGGAAACTCTGGAAGCGAGGTTCAGGATCGCGGGATTCAGGCCCTCGTCCAGCATGGATTTTGCCACGTCGGCGCAGTCGGCGTTGACGCAGTCGGTCACGGTTTCGGTCGGCAGCTCGGGCACGTCAACCGTAAATTCGCTCTTGTACGCCTTCGCCGCGCGGTGCGCGTCACGGTCACCGAGGTAGCTCGGCCACTCACCGAAGAGCTTGGCGTTGGCCTTAAAAACCTTCAGGCGGGCGGCGTTTGCGCCGAATCGGCCGTCGTACAGCAGGTGGGCCTTGATGATATCCTCATCGGATACGGGCTTGAAGTCCGAGGGAGAGCGCGTTTGCATCAGGCGGTGCGGACCCTCGTTCATAAGGTCGGCGTAATCCTCACCCGCGAAAAAGCGGCGGCGCACCTCGGTAGAGCTGACGTCCTCGAGATCCGCGTTCTCGACCTGAAGCAGATGGATTCTGTCACGGCGCGCGGCGAGGAAGGGATCACTCGAAATTACCCGATCCAGATCAAAATGGCGGGCGTAGACGAGATACTCGCAAAGCGCGGACATCGCCTCGGCATCCGTCCAATGGGGTATGTTCCTCAGCTTGTCCGCGCCAAAGAGGAAGTAGAGCCGGATCTCCTCGCCGGGGTATTCCTTCCGTTTGTCCTTCATCAGCTTCAGAAGGGTTTTGTAGGTATTGGAATATACGCCGCCAAGCTCCACGCCCCAGTAACGAAGCTTGGGGTTCTCCTCGGAGAGAGAACGCAGCATGTCACCGCGCAAGGTCTCGGGCAACATAAAATTCGAGGGCGGCGTCGTTTTCAGCAATGCCTTCCGCACGAGATACTTATCGTCCACCGCGATGAATATGCCCTCGTCCGCGTTGAATTTTTCCACCGCGTCGGAAAGAATTTTGTAATGAGCAACGGTTACGGGATTGAATGAACCTGTTATTGCGATGATTTTTTTCATGCTAGACCGATCTCCTTTTTCACTATGTGTTAAGCATATTATACACCTATTTATGTACTCGTTTGGGGACATAGCACGCCAAACATCCCGATTGTTTTACGGTGTTGAATGGTTTACAAAATCCTCAAATCTCCGAAGCGCATTGATAACCGTACGGTTTCCTCTGCTGCCAATATCCGCTTTTGCGCCGCCAACGTCATAGTCGGACGCGACAACGGAAATCCCACGATACAAATCCTCCCACGTAAGGCCCTCGTCGTTCATAACTGATTTCACCGCATTCACGTAAGAATAAATCGTGCTCTTGGTATCATTCTCGGTCTTTTCGCTATAGCCGTTTCTCAACATGAAGCTCTCAAAGTCTTTTTCGTAATCGCCCGTAAGCTGAACCCTCGTATAGGTTCTGCCGGTGCGTCTTGTGCCGCTGTGATGCGTACTTGCCGCGGCTTGCTCCGCCTCTTTTTCTGCTCGTAAGGCACGCGTTGCCTCTCTCCTTGCCTCGACGAACGCATCAACCTCGCGCTGAAGCTCGGAATCGATTTCAAAGAGCTGAAGCGAATTGGTGAAGGCTTCCGGGAATTTAATAACAGCCTCTTCCCCACTCTTATCATATTTGATGGTAATAAGATCTCCCTCTCTGCAAATGATCTTTGCTGTTCCCAAAAGCTTATGTCTTACAGTCCCCATGATCCCTCTCCTTTTCACGATTGCTCTCTGTGATGTTTATATTCGTTTAATTTCTTCAACGCGGAATATATATTCAGTTCCGTCTTGGTTTTGGGCTTGAAGGTGGCAAGAATATACTCAAGGGCATCGTAAATATGCCCCACCTCCACATTGTCATAGTCATAAATGTAGCTTTCTCCGTAAAAGTTCTCCAGATACGTCCTTGCATACTTGTTTCTAAAGGTTTTTATGCGGTTGATGTAGTCCGTTATCGTGCTTTCGGCGTGGCGGTCGCTGAAATAGATCCGAAACACCTTGAAAAACTCCTCGTCCGACCGAAACTCGTCGGTGAACGAGAATTCATAGGGCGTCCACGGAATGGCATCTATCTTGGCGGTGTCAACAGGCTGCACGCTCTCAAGGATCTCACAGAAATTATCAACGATCTCGGCCAAAAGGGGGAGTTCCTCGGAGCTTCCGCACGCCTCGTATAATTCCTTTACATATTTGAGTTTAAGCGCTATCTTACGGTCCTTGATTGTTTTTCCGAGGCTGTATTTTTGAATCAAAGCATCTAATTTACTATCCATAGTACCCCCCATGATCATGATAAAATACGTGATATTTCTCTTGCAAATCATACAAACATGGCATGATTCCTTACATTACGCTCACATTATAGCATATATTTCCCTGCTCATCAATAGTTTTAGGGAATTTTCCCTAAATTATTTTTGAACTCAAAAAAAAGATCGTTTTCTGTAAAATAACCATATGAAAAGCGACCCGGATTTCTCCGAGTCGCTTTTTAATCAGACTACCTCATATACATTGTGTTATTCTTCCGATAAAAGGGTATATGCCACGTCGGGATCATGACTGTTGCCAAAAACCTCGCGCAGCTTTTCCACACTGCCGAAATCATCGTAATCAGCATACTCCGTAGAGAACCCCATGCCAATGCCGTCAACAGTATAAAAATGTAATGCATCTGCATAGGGCCAACTTGTTCCGAATTTTCGATTCCAATCATCATATCGATCTTCCGCAACCGTTTCTTTTTCACGAGCCGCGTAATATTTACACTTCAATATATGTAGTACACCAAAGAAATCCGCCATTGCTTCGCTCAGCTTTTTATTTTCCGATGAAACAACGCCCTTTGACAAGCAATATCTGTACTCCATATAGTGCAAATACTCGTGAGCAAGTGTTTTGGCGAGTCCCGCAATCTTTTCTTCCGAGGTTTTTCCGCCTATGGCCTTATAATACAGAATAATGTACGGTTCCTCAGCTTTTATAAATTCACCAAGTATTGTAGAAGTAACGCTTTTCAGCTTTTTCAAAATTGCCAGAATCTCTTGCTCATGAATATCTCCATGCTTTTTTTGAGCAAGCTCACAAATTTGCTTGGCAATTTCAACTTCGTTTGCCTTGTAGGTTTTCTTTTTGATTTTCGGGCTGAGGATAACGGGAATGCGCTCAATGCGTTCTCTGCAAGCTTTGGCGAAAAACTCATCTCTGCCGAAACCTAAAATGCATTCGTATTCGCTTTCCATTTCAGAAATAATATCAAAATAATCGTCAGGTGGCATGTCGACGGACAGACGGTAAAAATATCGGCTCATAGGTTCCCAACACGAAGTATGCGCGCATGGATGCTCACGAGCAAACTCAAAATAGAGTCCCAGCGCACGACAGTATCCGTAACCCTTTTCCTTGGCTTTTTCCAAGGCGGCGAGTTCTTCTGTGCGATTTCCTGCAATCACATCAAGCTTCGTTAATTTTGATTCCATCACTCTGCAATGACTCACATAATCTTCGACCACTTTAAAACTCGTAATTGTAGGATATTCTTCTAGGAATCTACGGAAATCATCTTCTCTCATTTTATACCTGCCCGTTTATAATGAATTTTCTGAATAGCATACTTCAAGCTATCAACGGCGTTTTTTGAATTTATCTATGTTGCGTGCCCCCATTGATCTGACACAAGCAGTATATCATATTTTTCGTTTTATTTCAAGAGCCTTTGTTTTTTTAAAAATGTTTGCTTCTGAATTTTCATTTTTGCTTTTGGCATTTACGGTATACGATGCTGCACGGTACGGCACTGCGCCTGAAGCGCCTTTTTCAAATTGCGGAATGGCATAAAAATGTGACATTTTTCCATTCATATCGCTGAAAAATCCGCTCACAATAATAGCAGAGAACGCGCAGACACAAGGCGCGGCAAATACGAGGAGCTGATCCGTTGGCACAAAAGCACCGACGGCAGCGGCCGTCGGTACTTTTGCGCCCGTCGCACGCTCTCGATGATATAGATATAGATTTCAAAATTGCATTTTCAAACAGAGGAGTCACGATTATGGCAAGCAACAAGGCACTCGTTCCCGAGGCAAAGAAGGCTCTCAACCAGTTCAAGATGGAGGCCGCAAACGAAGTTGGTGTTACCCTGAACCAGGGCTACAACGGCGACCTG